>JADMIO011614197.1_pt1 | contig 56842 bp, 52 predicted proteins | sample 8958161 | NCBI WGS metagenome assembly JADMIO01 (sample SAMN16585339, study PRJNA669376) | soil metagenome | isolation source: Crop rotation soil | place: USA: Cullars Rotation, Alabama | collected 2011 | reverse complement strand
GCCGCGACTTCAAGTCACGTGAATTCCAAGCTTCGGATCCCACTGTGCTGGAAAGGCGGAGCGTTCGAAAGTACTCGGGTGAGACGACCTCGGCCTCGGCGTGCTCGGGATCGCCGTGTCCGCTGATCGACAGGAGCGCGCCGGTGAACGTCGCGACCGGCTCGAACGAGGTGACCGCCGATCTGAGCGCGGTCGCGTTCGGCATCGACCAGCGCCAACGCACCAGGCCTTCGCGCGGATTGCTGCTCGTGTTGTAGAGGATCGCCAGATCCTGGGAATCCGGGAACGGGGGCGGCCTCAGCAGCAGCGCATACACGACGCTGAACATCGTCGTGGTCGCGGCGATGCCGAGAGCGAGCGTCAGGATGGTGGCGGCGGCGACGCCGCGCATGCGCAGCAGCGTCCTCGACGCGTAGCGCAGGTCTTGAAGGAAACCGTCCATCGACCGGCCTCGATGATACCGCCGGAGCAATCCTTTTCTGTTGATCCCGGAGGAGGTACCGCCGATTATGTAGGCGCGCAAACAGAGAAAGGAACGCCGTATGGACCCACGTCGAGCCGCCTGGCACGTCGTCTACGGGACGCTCGCAATCCTGGTCGCCGCCTGCATCCTGCCGGCGAAAGCCGGGGCGCAAGCTCCGAATCCGTGCGTGTCTCCCGCCAACAAGATCGTCGCCGAAAACTGCAAGCCCGGACGACCGCGCGAGGAGTGGGACGTGTTCCAGTCGGGCGATCCGGACCTCCAGGGATTCGCCACGAACATGAGCGTGAATCTCGGCGAGACGGTCGAATTCAAGATCAAGAGCCACTCTCCCCGCTACCGGATCGACGTCTACCGCATGGGATGGTACGGGGGAAGCGGGGCGCGCCTCGTCGAAACCATCCGCCCGTCGGCGCCACTGCCGCAGGCGCAGCCCGATTGCCTCGTGCATCCGAACGTGCGCATGGTGGATTGCGGGAACTGGAAGGTGTCGGCTTCGTGGCGCGTTCCGGCCGACGCGGTTTCCGGCGTCTACGCCGCCCGGCTCGTGCGTGAAGACGACGAGCCGCAATCGTGGCGCTCGGAAGGGAACAATGCGCGCCCGGCGGTTCGTCCGCCCCCGATACCGCACGCGTACGGCGCGCAGGGTTCCGGGAAGCTGCGCGACGAACTGAAGGAGAAGCGCGCGAGCCACATTATTTTCGTCGTCCGCGACGACGCGCGCCGGACGGACGTCCTGTTCCAGACGGCCGACCCCGCGTGGGTTGCCTCGAATCGTTACGGCGGCTCGAGTCTGAACGGATCGTGGGCGGCGACGCTTCCGAATGCCGCGGCGAACCCGGCGCAGCGCGGTTTCAAAGTCAGCTACAACCGGCCGCTCACGAACCGCGACGGATCCGTCACCGAACAGTTCTTCAGCGCCGAGTATCCCGCGGTGCGCTGGCTGGAGCGTAATGGCTACGACGTCAGCTACTTCGCCGGTGTGGACAGCGATCGGCGCGGCGACAAGATCAAGGAGCACAAAGTCTTCGTGTCCGCCGGTCACGATGCGTACTGGTCCGGCAACCAGCGGAAGAACGTCGAAGCTGCCAGAGACGCCGGCGTGAACCTGGCGTTCTTGAGCGGCAACGCCGTCTTCTGGAAGACGCGCTACGAACCGAGCACGGAAGGTTCGGCGACTCCGCATCGCACGCTTGTCTGCTACAAGGAGACCTACGGCCCGGGACGTCTCGATCCTCACCGGGACGCGTGGACGGGAACGTGGCGCGATTCCCGGCGGATGAACCCGGAAGGGCCGAAGCCAGAAAATGCGCTGATGGGTACGATCTCGACGGTTGCCGGCGCGCGAAACGATCGGCTGAACGTGCCGGCGAACTACGCGAAGTTCCGCTTCTGGAGGAACAGCGACGTCGCGTCTCTCAAGGCGGGTGAGTCCACGATGCTGGGACGCGGCATCCTTGGACCGGAGTGGGACGAAGATCTCGACAACGGCTTCCGTCCTGCCGGCCTCATCCGGCTGTCTGAAACGGCGGTCGACAACGTGCCGTACGTCCAGGACTGGGGCACGGTGTACGACTCCGGCAGCGCCACGCACAGCATGACGCTCTATCGCGCGACCAGCGGCGCGCTGGTCTTCAGTGCCGGCACGGGGCAATACTCCTGGGGCCTCGACAACCTTCACAACTACTGGACGGCCTCGGGGCGCGTTCGTCTGGAACCCATGGGACCGATCACGGCGATTCAGCAGGGCACGGTGAACGTGCTGGCGGATATGGGCGTTCAGCCCGGAAGCCTTCAGCGCGACCTCAGGCCGGCTCAGGCGTCACAGGACAAGAGCGCTCCGCTGTCGAGGATCGACGCGCCCGGCCACGAAATTGCGACGCGCGTCGTGACCATCACCGGCACGGCCACCGACGTCGGAGGCGGCGTCGTGGCGGGCGTCGAGGTGTCCACCGACGGCGGCACGAGCTGGCACCCTGCGTCGGGCACCGACAAATGGAGTTTCGAATGGCACGTGCCTGACGGTTTCGACGAGACGCGAATCCTCAGTCGGGCATCGGATGACAGCAACAACACGGAGATTCCTGGCGCAGGCGTAGAGGTTCGCGGACCGATCGAAGGTTCGCGGTAAGAGAGGTATGGACATGAGACGCTCAGCTTCGTTCTGTCTGGCGACGGCGCTCGTGGCGGCCGCCTGGTGGTCCGCGGGAAGCCTCGGGGCGCAGACGCGGCCGGCTGCCGCCGCGAAAGATCCGTGCGCGACGCCGGTCAACAAGATCGTCGCGGAAAACTGCAAGCCCGGAAATCCGTCGACTGAGTGGGACATCAACGGCAACGGCGACGAATCGATTCAGGGATTTGCCACCGACATCAGCTACAACGTCGGCGAGACGGCGCGGTTCAAGGTGAAGACCGATTCGGCGCGGTATCGGATCGACATCTATCGCACCGGCTACTACAACGGGCTCGGAGCGCGGCTGATCACGACGATTCGTCCGAGCGGTTCGCTCCCCCAGCGGCAACCCGAGTGCGCTGCCGATTACACGGTCGCGCTCTACGACTGCGGAACGTGGGCCGTGTCGGCGTCCTGGCCGATCCCGTCGTCAGCCGTGTCGGGCGTCTATATCGCGCGGCTCGTCCGCGAAGATGGCGGCAGCACGTGGCGCGCAGACAACAGCAATGCGCCGGGACCGCGGCCGGCCGCCGCGCCGCACGCTTACGGCGCATCGGGGATGGGCAAGCTTCGGAATCCGCTGAAGGAACCGCGGGCGAGCTACATCGTGTTCATTGTCCGGGACGACGCGAGCAGGTCGGACGTCCTCATGCAGACGTCCGACCCGACCTGGACGGCGTACAACGCGTACGGACTCGGGAGTGTCTATACGCTGCCGGGATCGGGCGGCTCGTGGCAATTCCGCGCCTACAAAGTGAGCCTCAACCGGCCGATCGGTCAGCGCAACGTCAATCAATACTTCAACGCCGAATACGCACTGGCGCGCTGGCTCGAACGCAACGGCTACGACGTGACGTACTTTGCGGGTGTCGATACCGATCGGCGGGGACAGCAGCTCAAGAACCACAAGCTGTTCATCTCGGTCGGACACGACGAGTACTGGTCGGGCGATCAGCGCAAGAACACCGAAGCGGCGCGCGACGCGGGCGTGAACCTCGCGTTCATGAGCGGCAACGAGGTGTTCTGGCACACGAGGTACGAGCCGAGCATCGACGGCAGCAAGACGCCCTATCGCACGCTCGTCGTCTACAAGGAGAGCCACACCAACCAGAACGAGATCGGCGATCTTCAGCCGGGCCGCAAGATCGATCCGATGAAAGACGTGTGGACCGGCCACTGGCGCGATGCGAGCTCATTCAACCCCGAAGGACCCAAGCCGGAGAACGCGCTCATGGGCACGATCTTCACCGTGAACGCGAACCAGCAGGACTCGATGATCGTCGGGTCGAAATTCTCGAAGCTGCGTTTCTGGCGGAACACCGAAGTTGCCGCGCTCAAGGACGGCGAGCAGGTGGTGATGGGCAACGGCATTCTCGGGCATGAATGGGACGAAGATCTCGACAACGGCTTCAGGCCGGCGGGGCTCATCCGCATGTCCGAAACCACCGTCGACGGCGTTCCGTACGCCCAGGATGACGGGTCGGTGTTCGACGCGGGCTCGGCGACCCACAGCCTGACGCTCTATCGCGCGCCGAGCGGGGCGCTCGTTTTCGGAGGCGGCTGCGTTCAGTACTCGTGGGGGCTCGACAACTTCCACGACAACCCGACGGCTCGAGGCGCCAACAACACGAACCCGTATTCGATCCGCGTCGGCGTCGACCCGTACGGTCCGGTCAAGGCGATGCAGCAGGCGACCGTGAATCTCTTCGCCGACATGGGCGTCCAGCCGACGAACCTGCAGACGGATCTGGTGGCGGCGACGGCGTCGACCGACAGGAAAGCGCCGCTCTCGCGCATCACGACGCCCACGCCGGGCGCCAGCCTCACAAATCCGGTCGTCACCATCACCGGGTCAGCGAGCGACGCCGAGAGCGTCGTCGCGAGCGTCGAGGTGTCGGTGGACGGCGGAAAATCGTGGCATCCGGCCGAAGGGACCGACCACTGGCGGTATGAGTGGCATCCGCCTGCCGGATCGGGCAGCGCGACGGTTCTGAGCCGAGCGACCGACGACAGCCTGAACGTCGAAACCCCGCAGAAGGGGGTGACCGTGACCTACGGCGGGTCGTTCAGAGAGTAGGTGTTCTACAGATCTGGAGAGTCTTCAAACCGATGGCCCTGGCGATGTATGGCACGAACGTCGGTCACGTTCGCGGCCGACATTGCCAGGCGCCGTGGCAACCGATCCGGTGTCAGCTGCAGACGTCCGCGGCGCAGTCAGCCGCGCACTGAAGTTAACTCGCTAAGTAATCGAGTGCGCACGACGCGAACGCCGGCGCCGCCGCTCCGAATATCGCTCCGTGCCCGCCTCCCGGCACCACCCAGAGGGCCGAGCGCCCGATCCCGCGGAACAACTCGACCGCCAACTCGACTGGATAGTACGGATCGCGATCGCCGTGCACGATCAGCGTTCGCGCGGTGATCGTGCCGAGCTTGGGTGGCGTGAACGACATGTCGTCGTAGCTCGTGGCGAACGTGCGCGTCATCTCGTAGAGCAGGCGCAGTTGCTCGTCGCCGTGAACGTGCCGCGTGCGGAGCGCCTCGCGCTCCTGGGGCGGCAACCTATCGAGCGCCTCTTCCGTGAACTGCGCCGCGGCCGTTCGCAGCGCCTCGGGAAAATATGATGCGGCGCTCACGAGGACCATCGCCTCGACGCGCTCGGGCACCGCGGTCGCCAGATGAAGCAGCGTCTTCGCGCCCATGCTCAAGCCGATCGCCCTGACGCGCTCGACGCCGAGATGGTCCAGCAGCGCGGCGACGTCGCGCGCGCACTGCCTGAACGTGAACCGTCCCGTCGGATTCGTGGATCGACCGTGCCCTCGGAGGTCCGGCACGATCACGCGATATTCCGGCGGGTCGGACGGAAAGACGAGGCGCCAGTCGCCGCCGATCCCCAGACCCCCGTGAAGGAGCAGAAGAGGAGCGCCCGCGCCGCGAACCTCGTAGTACATCCGGAAGTCGTCCAGATCGATGGTAGGCATGTGCGGCAGCGTAATGCCATCGAGGGCGGTTGCGCCAACGCCGTGCTACGATCGACGAACACGCTCCAAGACATCGGACCCTCCGCGGCGACGTTGCTGTCCCGAGACGACGGTTCAACCATCGAGCGCGATCACCGGACGCGATCGCCCACGACTCGACTGATGACGCCACCACGCCCCTTCACGATCCAAGTGGCCGACGAAGTCCTCGCCGATCTGCGGGTGCGCCTCGATCGCACGCGCTACCCTGACGAAGTACCCGGAAGCGGCTGGCAGTTCGGCAGCGACCTCGCTTACATGAAAGCGCTGGTCGACTACTGGCGCAATCGATACGACTGGCGGCGCCAGGAGGCCCGGCTGAATCGGTTCCCGCAGTTCGTCGCTGAAATCGACGGGATCGGGCTCCATTTCATCCACGAGACCGGAATCGGACCGAAGCCGCTTCCGCTGCTGTTGTCGCACGGCTGGCCGGGATCGATCGTCGAATTCGATCGGTTGATTCCGATGCTCACCGATCCGGCGCGCTTCGGCGCGGATCCGATCGATGCCTTCACCGTGGTGGCCCCTTCGCTACCGGGCTACACGTTTTCGGCCGCGCCGAACCAAGCCCGGTTCGACGTGGTCCGTATCGCCGACGCGTTCGCGACCTTGATGAGCGACGTTCTCGGATACGGACGCTTCGCGGCGCAGGGCGGCGACTGGGGCGCTTACATCAGCGCGCGGCTCGGCGCCGCGTATGCCGATCGCGTCCTCGGCATCCACGTGACGCTGTTGTCCGGACCGCGCGAAACCACTCCCGTCCCGCAGACAGACGAGGAACGCGCCTATCTCGCCGAGGTTCAGTATTGGCTGCGCGAGGAGCAGGCGTACGGGGTCATCCAGGGAACGAAGCCGCAGACACTGTCGTACGGCTTGACCGATTCTCCGGCGGGCCTGGCGGCGTGGATCGTCGAGAAGTTCCGGACGTGGAGCGACTGCGGCGGAGACGTGGAGAGCCGCTTCTCGAAAGACGTGCTGCTGACCAACGTGGTGCTGTATTGGGTGACCGGCGCCATCAACTCGTCGTTCTGGCCGTACTGGGCGCGCCGTCACCAACCCTGGCCGCTCAATGCGGAGATGCCGGTGCGCGTGCCGACCGCCTACGCCTCATTTCCGCGTGAAATCCTCCATCCGCCGCGGTCGTGGGTCGAGCGCCTCTACCCTGACATCCGCCGTTGGACGATGATGAAAGCGGGCGGCCACTTCGCCGCGCTCGAGGAGCCGGAGGCGCTGGCCGCCGACATTCGGAGTTTTTTCCGGGAGCTGCGGTAGCGGCGATCGTGACGGGAAGAGCGGAGTTCAGTGAGTGAGTTGAACTGGCCCTGGATCACGTTCATGGCCGTCGTGCCGCCGCTCGCCGGGACGCTCGTCGCCTACATGCTCTGGCGCAGCGGTCAGATCATCCTCGGAAACGTCGCCGGCACGATGGTGATTTTCCTCGCCGCGATCGCGCTCATCTTGCGTGAATCGGCTGAGATCGATCGCATCACGCGCACGTGTCTGGATGCCGGCGTGACGTGCTGGCCCGAGCCGAGCGCTTTCGTCCGGCACGCCATCTACGCCGTGATCGCCCTCATCGAAGTATTCGGGTTGTTCACCGTCAGTCTGAGGGTCGAACAGCGGAACCGGGACCGCCTCTATTCCCCGGAGTGGCGGTGAGACGGCGCGCCCGGTGGGGCGCCGCGCCCGACCTTTCCGGGGCAGGCGGCCAGACGCGATGAGCGCATCCGGGGGCGAAATATACTGACGCTCGAGGCCTCTGCATTCGGCTGCTGGAGAACGCGATGTTCGAAATCCGCGACGCGACGAGCGCCGACATCGAAGGTGTGCTGGCCATCTACAACGACGTGGTTCGTACTTCGACGGCCATCTACCGCGATGAACCGACGACGCTCGAGGAGCGATCGACCTGGTGGAGCGGACGCGTGCAGCAGGGATATCCCGTTCTCGTGGCCGCTGACGAGAGCGGCGTGCTCGGGTTCGCGTCGTTCGGCGATTTCCGGGCGTGGCCCGGCTATCGATACACCGTGGAGCACACGGTCCTCGTCCGCGGCGACTGCCGGGCCCAGGGAGTGGGCCTGGCGCTGATGAAGCCGCTGATGACGAGAGCCGAGTCGTTGGGCAAACACGTGATGGTCGCAGGCGTCGACGCAGACAACCATCCGTCGCTGCGCTTCCATGAACGCCTGGGATTTCAACGCGTCGGACACTTCCACGAAGTCGGCTTCAAGTTCGGCCGCTGGCTGGATCTCGTATTTCTCGAGCGGCTCCTGGGCGGAGCGGGACGGGCGTGATCGGCTCGCATCCGGCCGGGCACGCGTCGAAGCGTCCTCACTCAGCGGCGGCCGCCGGCTGATCGTTTTCGTCGGATCGATATTTTTGTGGCAAGCGCGGTCAAGCCGACGATGCGACACGGAGCGTGGGTGGGCGCCTGCCTCACCGCGCCCCTCATCGCGTGGTCGTATGCCGGCTGGAAGCTCCTCGGGCTGCCGTTCCTTCCCTTCGATCTCTTCGACTGGATCACGCGGTCGCTGCCCGGCAGCATCGTGACGTTGGCGATCGACGCGATTATTAAAGCCGGGCAGCTGTGGCGATGGGGCAGCCTTGCCGCCGCCGCCAAGACCGTCGAGCAGACCATGGCGATTGTGTTGCTCCTGGCGGGCGGCGTCGCCGGCGGCACCGTCCTGTTCGGGCTGCTCCGCCTCTCGGAAGAGCCTGCCGGGCTGTTGGGCGTGATTCTGGGGTTCGCCGCCGGATTCATGGCGTTGCTCATCGAGCAGAACCTGAATCGGATCCCGACGGGTTCGATACTGCCTGGTGTATGGGTGGTCTCGACGTGCGTGATCTGGGGGGGCGCGTTCGGATACGTCTACAACCGTTTATCGGCGCCGCGCGACTTGGAGCCGCACGGGGTGGCGTTCGATCGCGTCCGCCGCCGACTGCTGATGGGCCTGGGGACCGCCGCGGTGCTGTGCTCTGCCGCCGGGACGCTGCTGGCGGCGCTCGTTGGACGCCGTCGTGAAGGAGTCGGCGAACGCTGGTCCTGGAGTCACCCGCTGCCCAATGCCGCATCGGAGATTGCGCCGGCACCGGGCACGAGGCGCGAGTTCACCCCGCTCGAAGACCACTATCGCATCGACATCAACACGCGCGCGCCGGTGCTCGATGGCGGTCGATGGCGTCTGCAAATCGCAGGGCTGGTGAATCGCCCGCTCGCGCTGTCGCTCGACGATCTCCGCGCGGAGGCGCCGACGCACCAGATGGTCACGCTCGAATGCATCTCCGACCCGATCGGCGGCGATCTGATCGGCACCACCCGCTGGACCGGCGTCAGCCTGCAGCGGCTCTTGACTCGGGTCGGCGTCGCGAAAAACGCGACGCATCTGAGGATCTCGTCGGCGGACGGCTTTTTCGAGACGGTCCCCCTCGAAACGATCAATCAGGATTCGCGTGTGATGCTGGCCTATGCGTGGGACGGTCTCCCGCTCGCCGTCGAACACGGTTTCCCGCTGCGGATTTACATCCCGAGCGTCTACGGCATGAAGCAGCCGAAGTGGATCGCGGCAATCGACGCGATCGATCACTTCGAAGCCGGCTACTGGGTCTCGCGCGGATGGGACCGCGAAGGACGCGTGAAGATCGAATCGGTCGTCGACTCGGTCAAAACCGGAGCAGCGGCGCCGGATGGAACGCGCCTGACGTCGGTCGGAGGATACGCGTACTCCGGCGGACGAGGCGTTTCAAAGGTCGAGGTGCAGATCGACGGGGGCGGATGGCGCGCAGCCCGCATTCGAGAACCGCTGTCGGACACCACCTGGGTTCTGTGGAGGCTCGACCTTCCGCTCGCCGCCGGCGAGCACATCTTCGTGGTGCGGTGCGAATCGGGTGATGCCGCACCGCAGCCAGGTCCGCTGCACAGCAGGCGAGCGACGATTGCGTGACCAGCTCGACGGCGCCGTTGCTTGTGCCGATGGAGCCGGCACCCGGGGATCTTGTCGATTGGTGGGCGCCGATTCCGCGATGTCCTGCCTTCCCCGGCCTTGCTAACGTAAGATATCAAAAGAGCTTGTGGACCGGGCTCGACGTAGCATCATCGGCTGCGGCGCCAGGCCGGAAGTCGTCGCCGGTCGGTAGGTAATATCCCGCCGTCGGCCGTCGTAAATGTACTCCTGGACCGGCGCGTCTCGCCGGTGCACTTCCGCGCACCCATATTGACCGTTTCTTACGCAATCTTGAGATTCACGCCCTCTGCGCCGACTAGGATCAGCTAGGAGTCCTCACACGATGCCGGACAGCCGCCCGCGTCGCACAGGCGAGCTCTCGACGAAAACCGCGCTCCCGAGCTCGACTGGTGGGGACCGCCGATGAATCTCGCCGCCCTCTTCATCAAACGGCCGATCACGACCACGCTGATCATGCTCGGCATCATGGTGTTCGGCGTGATGTCGTACCGGCTCCTGCCGGTGAGCGATCTGCCGGTTGTCGACTTCCCGACGATCCAGGTGAACGCGAGCCTGCCGGGCGCGAGCCCCGAGACGCTCGCGTCGGTCGTGGCTCTTCCGCTCGAGAAGCAGTTCGCCACCATCGCCGGGTTGAATGCGATCAACTCGACCAGCACGCAAGGCAGCACCAACATCACGCTGCAGTTCGACTTGAGCCGGAACATCGACGCCGCGGCTCAGGACGTGCAGTCGATGATCGCGCGCGCGGCGCGCCAGCTGCCGCCGCAGATGCCGGCGCCGCCCTCCTACAACAAGGTCAATCCCGGCGATCAGCCGGTGTTGTTCCTGGTTCTTCGTTCGGCGACGCTCCCGCTGCCGGTCATCGACGAGTACGCCGAATCGACGATCGCTCAGCGGATCTCGATGGTGAGCGGGGTGGCACAGGTGCAGGTGTTCGGCGCCGCGAAATACGCCGTTCGCGTGGACGTCGATCCGCGCAAGCTCTCCGCGCGCGGCATCGGCATCGACGAGGTGGCGACGTCGATTCAAGGTTCGAACGTCTCGCTCCCCACCGGCACGATGTACGGCTCGCAGCGCACCTTCACGGTGCTGGCCAACGGCCAGCTGCTTCGAGCCGCGGAGTACGGCCCGACGATCGTCGCGTATCGGAACGGCAACCCCGTGTACCTGTCGGAAGTCGCGCGCGTCTACGACGGGATCGAGAACGACAAGACGGCCGCCTGGTACCAGGGCCAGCGCACGATCTATCTCGGCATCCAGAAGCAGCCGGGCACGAACGTCGTCGCGGTCGTGGATGCGGTGAAGGAGCTGCTGCCCGCGTTCCGCGATCAGCTACCGGCGTCGGTCTCGCTCGACATTCGCAGCGACCGCTCCATCGCGATCCGCGAGTCGATTCGAGACGTCAAATACACGCTGATGCTGACCGTCGTCCTCGTGGTGATGGTCATCTTCCTGTTCCTGCGGAACGTCTCGGCGACGATCATTCCGAGTCTGGCGCTGCCGACCTCGCTCGTCGCGACCTTCGCCGTGATGTATCTCCTCAACTACAGCCTCGACAACCTGTCGTTGATGGCCCTCACGCTCTGCGTCGGCTTCGTCGTGGACGACGCCATCGTGATGCTGGAGAACATCGTGCGCCACATGGAAATGGGGAAGGCGCCGATGCAGGCGGCCTTCGACGGTTCCAAGGAAGTGGCGTTCACCATTCTGTCGATGACGCTGTCGCTGACGGCGGTGTTCATCCCGGTGCTCTTCATGGGGGGCGTCGTCGGCCGGCTGCTGCACGAGTTCGCGGTCACGATCAGCGTCGCGATCCTCGTGTCTGGATTCGTCTCGATCAGCCTGACGCCTATGCTCTGCAGCCGGTTCCTGAAGCCGCCGCATGCACAGAAACACGGCCGGTTCTACAACGCCACGGAGCGGATGTTCGACGGCTGGCTCTGGATGTACGACCGGACGCTGCAGGCCTGCCTGCGCTTCCATTTCGTCGCGTTCGCGGTGTCGATTGCGCTGCTGGTCGGCACCGTCTACTTGTTCAATCAGGTCCCGAAGGGTTTCCTGCCGAGCGAGGACCTGGGGCGATTCAGCATCAACACCGAGGCGGTTCAAGGCATCTCCTATGACGAGATGGTCCGCCATCAGATGGAGATCGGCGACATCGTTTCGCGAGATCCGAACGTGCTCGCCATCAGCAACAACGTCGGGCGCGGATCGCTGAACACCGGATCGGTTCAGGTCGATCTGAAGCCGCGCGCCGAGCGCGCGCTCTCGGTTGACGAGGTGATTGCCGCACTGCGCCCGAAGCTTGCCCAGGTGCCCGGGCTGCGCATCTACATGCTGAACCAGCCCTCCATCAACCTGGGAGGGCAGGGCGGCGCCCGGAGCCTGTATCAGTTCACCCTGCAGGACACCGACACCGAGGAGCTGTATCGCTTTGCGCCGATTCTGGAGGCGAAGCTGCGCGAGGTTCCGGGCATCGAGGACGTCAGCAGCGACTTGCAGCTCAAGAATCCTCAGATTCGCGTCGAGATGGATCGCACCAAGATCGCGACGCTCGGTTTGACCGTGAGCCAGGTCGAGACGGCCCTGTACAACGCCTACGGCACCCGGCAGGTGTCCCAGATTTACGCGCCCAACAATCAGTACCAGGTCATCCTGCAGGTCGCGCCGGAATTTCAGAACAATCCCACCGCGCTCAACATGCTGTACGTGCGCTCGGCGAACGGACCGCTGGTCCCGCTGGCCACCGTGGCGCGCGTTGCGACCAATGTCGGGCCGTCGTCCATCAGCCATACGGGGCAACTGCCTTCGGTGACGCTGTCCTTCAACCTCAAGCCCGGTTTTGCGCTCGGCGACGCGGTCGATGCGGTGCAGCAGATGGCCGCGACGACGCTGCCGTCGACGATCAGGACGACGTTCCAGGGAACGGCGCAGGCCTTCCAGGATTCGCTGCAGGGGCTGGGTCTCGTCCTCCTGATGGCGATCGTCGTGATTTATCTGGTGCTCGGCGTGCTCTATGAAAGCTTCACGCATCCGCTCACGATCCTGTCGGGCTTGCCGTCGGCCGGGTTCGGCGCGCTGCTGACGCTGCTGATTTTCAAGACGGATCTGAGCCTCTACGCGTTCGTCGGCGTCATCATGCTGGTCGGTCTCGTGAAGAAGAACGGCATCATGATGGTCGACTTCGCCGTCGAGGCGCAGCGCGAGCACGGCAAGACTCCCCGTCAGGCAATCCACGAGGCCTGTCTGGTCCGCTTCCGTCCGATCATGATGACGACGATGGCGGCGCTGGTCGGGACGTTGCCGATCGCGCTCGGCTTCGGCGCCGGAGCGGAAGCGCGCCGTCCGCTGGGCCTCGCGGTGGTCGGCGGCCTGCTCGTGTCGCAGCTGCTCACTCTGTACATCACGCCGGTCTACTACGTGTACATCGAGGGTGCCCGCTTGCGCTTCGCGCGCCGGCGGCAAACTCAGGCCGCGCCTTCGCGCGTCGACGTGCACGCCCCCGCTGCCGAGGGGGCGATCGCCATCACGAACATCGAGGGGCGCCGCGGTCACGCCTGAAACGGAGTTCCCCGCGCAGGCGAACGCTCGCGGCAGCCCGGCTTGTGCTCCGCGCAAACTTGGCGCGGAGCACGCGTTCGGGTCCACCGATCTGCCGGCCGCCGTTCAGTGATGGAGGCCGATGGCCACGATCTCGCGTTCCATGGTCGCCGGCGTCAGTACGATGTCGTGTTCGGTCCCGTCCAGCGGCACCACCCGGGCGAGAAAATATGTGTTGTCGAACTTCTCGAACACCAGCTCCGGCTGCGCTGGCGCGTCGAGAGACGACGCGGGAACGGTGAGGGTGTTGGCCACCTGCTTTCCATCGGCGCTGGCGATCGAGACGACGTCGATGTCTTCGAGCATCTCCCTGATGATGTAGTCGCCGGCTGGCAGCTGCACCTTCCCCACGATGAACGGGAACGGCACCTTGGCCGTGAGCGTGTCGTCTGCGCGTGCGACTGCCGCGTGGCTCCCGACGGCGAACACCGCGGCCACTGCAATCCACAAAGGTCCGAATGTCGTGTGCCTGCTCATGAGTCCTCACTTTGCTGAGTCTGGCGCTGGCTTCATCTGCTTAGACGGCCGGCCGCTGCGCTTGTTGCCGCAGCGCCGCGGAACGGCGGCGACATTTCTGTGACAACGTGCTCACTCGATCGCGTCGCGCCGTACTGTGCTCACCGAACACCGCGCAACGACGATGCCATCGGAAGCTCTTTCGGGACCCTCTCGATCCGTGCGTGCAGAAGGCGAGCACGCGATCCGTTCCAGTCGATGAGGCTGCAGCGCGTCATCGATTGAGAGCAGGTTGTCCTCGGCCGTGCTCGGCCACAATACCGAATCGCTTCCGAGCGTTTCGATGGCAATCCACTGGCTGTGGCAAGTTGTCACAAAGCAGTCTCTGCGCCGGCAGACTTCGGCGGCCGCTGATTCGCCTGATCCTCGCAGGGCCGAGCACGCGGGCCCGCTTCACACTGAAATTCCTTATGCGTCCGGATCGTATTTGCGATAGAGGGTCGCCAGCACGCGTTGTGTCGAAAGGACCGCATGACCTCGAGCGAGCGGCGCAGTCGGTATCAAGCGGCCAGTCGAGTTATCGCCGCCTTCTCGTGTTTCATGATGGCGGCGGCGGCGTCCGGGCGAGCGGAGGAGCCGGGCGCCACCAGCCACCTGCAGCAGTTCAGCGAGTCGGTGGAAGCGCTCGTGAAGCGGGTGTCTCCGAGCGTGGTGCAGGTGCTGGTCACCGGCTACGGACCGCTCGACGACCGGGAGCAGAACGACGCCGATCTCATCATCGGACGTCAGCGGACCATGGGGTCGGGCGTGGTCATTGACGGCGACGGCTACATCGTCACCAACGCGCACGTGGTGAGCGGGAGCCATCGCGTGGAGGTCGTGCTGCCGGACGCCTCGGCCGATGAAGCGCCGATTCGGTCGCTCAAGAACGCGCGGGGGCGTACGGTGGATGCCCACGTGATCGGCGTTTCGCGCGAGGTCGACCTGGCGCTGCTCAAGGTGGACGTGAGCGGGCTTCCCGCGATCCCGATCGCGGATTACGACCTGCTGCGGCCGGGCCAGCTGGTGTTCGCGTTCGGCAGCCCGGAAGGTCTTCGCAACTCGGTGACGATGGGGGTGGTGAGCGCCGTGGCCCGGCAGGCGTATCCGGATCATCCGATGGTCTACATCCAGACCGACGCGCCGATCAATCACGGCAACAGCGGCGGACCGCTGGTGAACGTGAGGGGGGAACTCGTCGGGATCAACGCGTTCATCCTCTCGGACTCCGGCGGCAGTCAGGGGTTGGGCTTCGCCATCCCGAGCGCGGTGGTGAGTGTCGCGTACACGCAGCTTCGAAAGCACGGACATCTGCATCGGGGCGGCATCGGCCTGGACGTGCAGACGGTCACGCCCGATCTCGCGCGCGCACTCAGTCTGCCGCAGGACTGGGGCGTCATCGTGTCGGACTTGCTTCCGGGCGGTCCCTCGGACGTCGCCGGCCTGCAGCCCCGGGACATCATCGTCAGCATCGACGGAAGGCCGGTCGACAGCCTTCCGTATTTCGCGTTTCAGCTCTACACAAGAAGGGCAGGCGATCACGTGAAACTCACGATCTTGCGCGGCCGCGAACACATAGCCCTGGACGTTCCGATGATTGAGCGGCCGGACGACCTCGATCGCCTGGCAGACCTCGTGGATCCCGAAAAGAGCCTGGTCCCTCGCCTCGGCGTCCTCGGCGTGTCGATCGACGAACGTATCCTGGCGATGCTTCCAGCGCTGCGGATCGGATCGGGCGTCGTCGTCGCGGGTCGCACGCAAGATCCGCGGGCGGCCGATGTCTCGCTGCTGGCGGGCGACGTCATTCATTCGGTGAACGGCGTGACGATCCTGAGCTTGGAGCAACTGCGGTCGGCGTTGGACAAGCTGAATGCCCACGGCTCGGTGGCGCTGCAGATCGAGCGCGACGGTAAATTCAGCTTCGTCAGCTTCCAACTGGACTGAGCGCGTACCGGCGAGGCGACATTTTTGTGTTCTGATCCGCGATAAGAACGAAAATGTCGCTCTGAGCGGTTCGATGCCGCGCGGCGTCCGAGTGTGCCGCACGCCGGGGTCGCAGCGCCGGCCGGCGGTGCCGTCTGATTCGACAAAAATGTCGTCAATAAAGGCTGGATCGCCACTATTGTCGATTCGGCCCCGACGGCTGGCGCGGTCCGGATTCGCGATTTTCCGTGAAAACAAGGCGTTTGTCGCGCTCCGCCCGGCACCTCGCTGACGGAACCGATGGCCCTGGTCTTGCTCCTTCCCGACCGTTCCCATGTCGAGGGTGTGCGCGCTGTCGCTCGTGGCGTTGATTCTGCTGCCGTTCTCGGCGCCCTTCTCGACGTGCGACCTCGGGTCGCTCTTTCCGGGCGCCGCGCATCAGGCGGCGCACCCGCTCAAGTCCCGGGTACCGGTCGCCTCGCTGGGCGATTCGGCGACTTCCCATGCGCTGCCGCTCCCGCGGTCCATTCAGCGCTTGAAGCTGGTCGTCCTCCCGGCGCGCTCCGTGGCGATCTCCGTCGTCAGGCCTCGTCTGTCCGTTCGATCCGGCCAACACACTCTCGTGTTCGTCGGCTCCGCCTTCGTCTCCCCCCTTCGAATTTGATCGCTTGGCGCGGACGGCACTCGTAGTCGGATTACGCCGGTAATCCGCTGATCGATGTCGGTCCGCCGCGTCACGCGACGGCGTGCCGTCCGGAGGGACGGCCCCGTCGCCCGCGCACGCTCGGTCTGGCCGCGGTTCCGAACTGCGCCAGGCCGCTGACGCGTGCTGTTTCTCCAAAGGGCAACCCGAGATCGATCTGCGCGCGCAGGTCACCGTGAACAGGTTTTGTTCGAGAGGTGTGCGATGAATCAGGCAGATACCGCATGGATGTTGATTTCGACCGCGCTCGTGTTGCTCATGACGCCGGCGCTCGCGTTTTTCTACGGCGGCCTCGTCCGATCGAAGAACGCGCTCAATACGATGATGATGAGCTTCATCTCGCTAGGTTTCGTCGGCGTCGTCTGGGCCATCGTCGGCTACTCGCTGGCGTTCGCCCCGGGCAACACCATGATCGGCGATCTGTCGCGGCTGTTTCTGCGCGGCGTCGCGCTCGAGCCGAACGGGACGATTCCGCATCTCCTCTTCATGTGCTATCAGGGCACCTTCTGCATCATCACGGCGGCGCTGATCTCCGGCGCCATCGTCGAACGGATGCGCTTCTCGGCGTACGTCACGTTTATCACCCTTTGGGCCATCGTCGTCTATTGCCCGGTCGCGCACTGGGTGTGGGGCGGGGGATGGCTGTCGAAGCTGGGGGCGCTCGATTTCGCGGGCGGCACGGTCGTGCACGTGAACGCGGGCGTCGCGGCGCTGGTGGCCGCGCTCGTCGTCGGCAAGCGGCGTGACTACCCGTCCTCGTCTCTCCTGCCCCACAACGTGCCGTTCACGCTGCTTGGCGCTGGCGTGCTGTGGTTCGGGTGGTTCGGCTTCAATGCGGGCAGCGCCGTCGCGTCGAACGGAATCGCGGCCCTCGCCTTCACCGCGACGATGCTCGCGCCTGCCGCGACGCTGGTCGTGTGGACGATGCTCGACGTGATGCGGACTGGGAAGCCGACGGCGGTCGGCTGCGCGACGGCGATCGTCGTGGGGCTCGTGGCGATCACGCCAGCCGCCGGGTTCGTCGGACCGATGAGCGCGCTGGCATTGGGCGGACTGGCGGCGATTCCGAGCTACTTCGGGCTGGTGATCCGCGCCGGCACGGCACTCGACGACTCGCTCGACGTCGTCGCGGCGCACGGCCTCGGCGGCACGGTCGGCGCGCTCCTGACGGGCGTGTTCGCGCAGAAGGCGCTCAACGGCGTCGCCGACGGCTTGCTCTTCGGCAATCCCGGCCAGCTCGTCACCCAGGGGATCGCGGTCTTGGCGTCCATCGTCTACAGCGGCGCCGTGACCTTCGTCCTGTTGAAACTGATCGGCGCCGTGATGCCTCTGCGCTCCGATGCCGGCGACGAGAGCACCGGCATGGACCTCACGCAGCACGGCGAGGAAGCATATGTCCACGCGGAGGGTTCGAACACGATGATGGCCGCCGCGCCGAGCCAGATGTTTGGAGCCAATCATGGTCTTGCTCAAAGCCATTCTCCGGCCAGATAGGCTCGATGCCGTCAAGGAGGCGTTGCTCGAAGTGGGCGCGACCGGCATGACGGTCACCGAGGTGCGCGGTCACGGCCAGCAGAAGGGGCACACGGCCGTCTATCGAGGAAAGGAGTACGCCGTCACGCTCATTCCGAAGATGCAGATCGAGGTGGTCGTCCCGGACCATCTTTCGAAGGATGCCGTGAATGCGGTGATCGAGGCGGGGAAGACGGGGCAGATCGGAGACGGCCGAATCTTCGTCTTCCCGGTGACGGAAAGCTATCGGATTCGAACAGGCGAGCTCGACATGCTCTAATCGGCCCGCACGCGTCGTGTCAGCGGAGAGCGGCGCGACGCGTGCGGTTCATTTCAGTGGACGCCGGACTGGGTTGGAAGGGAGAAGTAGAACGTGGCGCCCTCCCCGACGGCGCCTTCCGCCCACACTTTCCCGCCGTGTCGATGGATGATGCGCCGCACGTTCGCGAGGCCGATCCCGGTTCCGGCGAACTCGTCCGATCGATGCAGCCGTTGAAAAACGCCAAAGAGCTTGTGCGCGTACTCCATATCGAAGCCGACGCCGTTGTCGCGCACGAAAATGACCGCTTCTCCGTTGGCGCGTCCCTGTAGACCGATCTCGATGTGAGCGCTCGGCTGTTTGCCCGTGTACTTGACCGCGTTCGACAACAGGTTGACGAGCGCGAGGCGTAGCATCGCCGGATCCGCGTCGATTTCCGGAAGCGGATGAACCGTCCACAGGATGTCGCGAGAGGGGCTGCCGATCACCACCTCGCGCTGCACGTCGCGAACCAGCGTTTCGAGCTGCACGCGCCGCTTCGAGAGCGCCGAACGTCCCATCCGCGAAAACGCCAGAAGGTCGTCGATCAGGTGGCCCATTCGATCGGCGGCGCTCGTGATGGTGTTCAAGTGATGTTTCGCGCGATCGTCGAGCGTGGCGCCCGCCTGTTGGCTCAAGAGCGCCGCAAATCCCATGATGTGCCGCAGCGGCGCGCGCAGGTCGTGCGAGACCGAGTAGCTGAACGCCTCGAGCTCCTGGTTGAGCGCGGCGAGATCGGCGACGTGGCGCGCCGTGTCCGCTTCTGCCTGCTTCTGATTGGTGATGTCGCGCGCAGCCGCATAGGTGAGCGCCCGGTCGGGAAGCGAGACGGCCTTCCACTGGAGCCATCGATACGATCCGTCCTTGGCGCGGTAGCGGTTCTCGAAGGTCTGGGTCGCCAGACCATGCGCCAGCCTGCTCGCTTCGGCTTCTGTCATGGCGATGTCGTCGGGATGGACGAACTCCCGATACGGCCTCGAGGTGAGCTCGTCGGGCGTCCAGCCGAGCACCTCCTGCCAGGCCGGGTTGAGCCGCTTCAGATAGCCGTCTTTACCCGCGATGCATAGGAGGTCGAGCGAGAGCGTGAAGAAGCGATCCACTTCCTCGCGGGTCGCCTGGTGTTCCCGGACCGAATTCTCGAGCTGACGCGCCGTATCGGCCAGGACGGCGGTCCGCTCCTGCACACGCGCTTCGAGCGTGCGTTGCGCGTCGTGGATCTGCGCGCTCATGATGTTGAACGCGGCTCCCAGGCGGCCGATCTCGTCGCGGCGTGAACTGCTCACCCGGGCCGCGTACTGTCCGCGCGCAATCGCTTCGGCCGCGGTCGTCAGATCGCGAAGTGGCGTGGTGACGTGGGCGCTCAGTTGTCGGCCGAGCAGCGCGGCCACCACGACGAACACGACGCCGATCAGGATCATACGCGTGAGAAAGGTCCACGCCGGCGCCACGAGTCCCGATCGGGGAAACTGCACCCACACCGTCCACGGCGTGTCTCGAATGGGCGCAGTCGCGCCGATGAGCTCCTGGCCGTCTTTCGCTCGATACTCCGCGACACCGTTCCGCGCCATGTCCACGGGCGGCGCGGCGACGACTTTCGAGAGGTTCGTCCAGACGCCGCCCGCCCGGTTGCCGAGCGTGACGACCGCATCGCCGCCGACGAGCCTTCCGATGACGTCCGACGCGGCGGCACTCGTCAGCGTTCGTCGCGTGAGCACGTACCCGAGAGGTGTCGACGCGGACGCTGTCGACGATGAGGCGCCGTCGCCAGGGACCTCCGCCACCACCTCATAGAAGACGACGTCGCCTGCGGCGTAGAGCACGCTGGTGCCCGGTTTGGTTGGCGCGTGACTTGGCGGGAAAACGGCTGGCGCGCCGTTGGGTGCCGGCGGACTCGGGACCCGCAGCACGCGTTCGCCCTTCGCGTTCCACAGCTCGACGTCCGGCTGTCCGGGCGCGGTGAGCGACGTCAATGTCCGCTCCGCCAGATCGTTCGAGTCGTCGCCCGGCTCCTGAAGCGCGTGCCGGGTCGCCGCGTCTTTCGCGATCCGCTCCACGTCTCTCAGGCGCTGCTGGGTGTTTTGCCCCATCAAGTTGGCGAGCTGCGCAGCCGCCGTCTGCGCGCGGACGCCGCCGTTCTGCACCAGCATGGCGTCGAGCTGGCGGTAGGCCACCGCCAGAAATGAGCCGAGCACGACCGCGATGAAAGCGGCGAGGGCGATCGGAAAGCGCACGCCGAGAGACGAGCGTGCGGGCGATCGTTCCGACTCGCCAACGTGTGCAGATGTGTCCATACGGTCCTCTGATTAGGCGCCCGCCTGACGTTCGGCAGAGGTTGCCTTCGACGCGGCTTCCCCCGGAACCGTCGCACGGCGCGCCGATCACCCAACGAACCGACGTCGGTTAATGAGGTAATCGGCCATGCCGATGATCTTCACGAGGGGCTGTCTCTGGCCGCTGAGGAATCAGTGTGACGGAACGGGGCAAATCGACCGCGCACCAGAAGGTGCGGGTGCTGGTGGTCGATGACCAGGCGCCGATGCGCGAAATTGCGCGGCGCATTCTCGAACGTGAAGGCTACGAGGTCGACGAGGCGAGCACCGGTCCGGACGCCATCGAGCGTCTCTCGACAGGCGGCCCGCTCGATCTGCTGGTGGCCGATCTCCAGATGCCGGATTTGCCGGGCGAGGAAATGGCGCGTCAGATCCGCTCCGTGCGCCACGACTTGAAGGTGCTCTATGTCAGCGGATGCGTCGAGCAGCTGTTCATGACGCGGCCGACGCTTTGGGAGGGCGAGGCGTTTCTCGAGAAGCCCTATACCGCGAAGGGGCTGACCGAAGCGGTGGCGCTTCTGCTGTTCGGCTCCTTGACCAAGCCCGCTCGCTGACCGAGCGGCTTCGCGACCGGCGACAGGCGCCCGACGAATTTCGACACGCGCGCCGCGGCTTTGAAATGCGGGTCCAGAGCTGATGACCGAACTGCGCACCATTCTTCTTGCGGAGGACAACGAGAACGACGTCGAGCTGACGCTGGCCGCGCTCCGGCAGAACCACATCGCCAACGAGGTCGTCGTCGTCCGCGACGGCGCTGAGGCGATCGACTACCTGTCGCGGCGCAATCGCCACGCGGAGCGGCCGCACGCGGACCCGGTGCTCTTGCTGCTCGACTTGAAGATGCCGAAGGTGGACGGCATCGAGGTTCTGCGGCACGTCAAGTCGGACCCGAAGCTGAAAAGGATTCCGGTGGTCGTGCTGACCTCGTCGCGCGAAGAGAAGGACCTCGTGACCTCCTACGATCTCGGCGTCAACGCGTATGTCGTCAAGCCGGTGGCGTTCCAGGAGTTCGTGGAGGCGGTCAACAAGCTGGGCGGCTTCTGGGCTGTCGTGAACGAGGCGCCGCCCTTCCGGTAGTCCATGAAGTCGCTGCGCATTCTTCATCTCGAAGACAACCTCGCCGACGCGGAGCTGGTGTGCGCCACGCTCACGTCGGGAGGCCTCATGACGGAAATCGTCCGCGTGGACACGCGAGCCGGCTTCGAGGCGGCTCTCGCATCGCCGGACTTCGACGTCATTCTCGCGGATTACAACCTGCCGACTTTCGACGGCGTCGCCGCGCAGATGCTCGCAGCGGAGCGCACCCCCGACATCCCGTTCATCTTTCTTTCGGGCAGCATCGGCGAGGACCAGGCGATCGAGCGCGTGAAAGCAGGAGCGACCGACTACGTCTTGAAGGACCGCATGGGCCGGCTTCCGTCGGCCGTCGAGCGCGCGCTGGCGGAATCGGCGGAGCGCGCCGAACGCAAGCGTGCGGACGATGAAGTGCGGCGACTGAACGCCGAGCTCGAAGAGCGGGTGATCGAGCGGACGCGGGCGCTCGAGGCTGCCAACCAGACACTGGCCGCGCGCGAGCGGGAGCTGCGGGAGTCGCAGGCGCGCTTTCAAGGCGTGCTCGACAACAGCCCCGAGATGATCTACGTGAAAGACCTCGCGGGCCGCTACCTGCTCATCAACCGTCAGTTCGCCCGCCTCTTCACGATGGACCCGTCCGCGATCATCGGCAAAACCGACTTCGAGCTGTTCGCGCCTCGGCTCGCCGAGATGTACCGCGCCAACGACGCACGCGTGCTCGCGACTGGAGAAGCGGTCACGGTGGAGGAGCCGGTGCTGGCGAACGACGCGGTCCGCCTCCATGCGTCGAGCAAGTTCCCGCTGCGGGACAGTCACGGAACGCCGTACGAGATCTGCGGCATCTCGTTCGACATCACCGACAGGAAGATCGCGGAGGACCAGATCAAGGTTGCCCGCCTTGAAGCCATTCGCGCGAACCGCGCGAAGAGCGATTTTCTATCGCGCATGAGCCACGACCTGCGCACGCCGTTGAATGCGATTCTCGGCTTCGCGCAGCTGCTGGCGAGCGACGACCTGGACGCCGAACGCATGGACAACGTCCAGCAGATCCTGAAGGGCGGACGCCATCTTCTCGAGCTCGTCAACGAGGTGCTCGACATCGCGCGCATCGAGTCGGGTTACCTGTCGCTGTCGCCGGAGCCGGTCAACGCGCGCGAGATTGTCGAGCACGCGGTCGCGCTGGTGCTTCCACTGGCGGCCACGCGCGGGATCACCGTGACCGTCGATCAACTCGGCGGCGAATGGGCGGTCCTGGCGGATCGCCGGCGGCTCAATCAGATTCTGCTGAATCTGCTGTCGAACGCCGTCAAGTACAACCGCGAGCACGGGAGCGTGACGGTGAGCCTGCTGAAGCGTTCCAGCGACTCCCTTCGCATCACCGTCACCGACACCGGCGGCGGCATTCCCGCCGACAAGCTCGCCCTCCTGTTTACGCCGTTCCAGCGGCTCGGTGCCGAAGCGACCGCCGTCGAGGGCACGGGCCTCGGTCTGGCGCTCTCGCGAGGCCTTGCCGAAGCGATGGGCGCGTCGATCGGCGTCGAGAGCGAGGTCGATCGTGGAACGAAGTTCTGGATCGAGCTGGCGCTGACGGAGGAAGTTGCGCGCGCCGCGGGAGGTGTGGAGGCGGTCGCCCGCGCGGTCGGCGCGAACGGCCGCGAAGGCACCATCCTCTACGTCGAAGACAACATGTCCAACGTGCGGCTCATGGAGCGGATCTTCCAGCGCCGGCCGCGCGTAAAGCTGCTGCACGCGGGCGCCGGACGCGTCGGGATCGCGATGGCCCGCGAGCACCGCCCGGACGCGATCTTCCTCGACATGCACCTGCCGGATATTTCCGGCGACGAAGTGCTCGCCCATCTCCTGAAGGAGCCGGAGTTGAGCCTCATTCCGGTGGCTGTTCTGAGCGCGGACGCGACGGACGGACAAGCCCGACGGCTGATCGGCGCCGGCGCGGCGGCGTATCTCACCAAGCCGCTCGAAATCGTGAAGGTACTGGACCTCGTGGACAACCTGCTGGCAGCCGGCCATACGGAGTGGCGATAGCGATGGACACGCGCTCGGCCTCATCGTCGCTCATGCACGAATTCAAGAATCAGCTCGGGATTGTCCTCGGGTTCACGCACCTGCTCGTCGCGGCGACTGGCGACGACGATCCGCGGAAGGCGGACCTGCGGGAGGTTTACAAGGCTGCGCACGCCGCGCTGGCGCTGCTCGAACGGCTGGACCAGCAACGCATTCCCGAAGCGCTGCCGATCGCGCCGGCAGTGCTTGCAGCCAGGTGTCAGACAAAGGCCGACTAGGACTGGGGGACAGCGTGACCGATAGGGGACAAGTAGCCGTCATGCCTACACTTTTCGAACGAACCGCCTCGCCGACGGCGCGGCGTCGGGTGCGGCGAAGGGGCGCCGTTGGCGCAGTCATGTTGACGTGCCTCTCGCTGATGACAGCGGCTCCGGAAGCCCAGGGACGGCTGGCGCACGCCGGCAGTCCGAGTCCGCTCTCCTCGGAGCTCCGGCCGGTGCGCTCGGCTGCAGATGTCGATCTGCAAGCGCTGGCGCTGACGTTCGAGCCGGTTCAGATGCCGAATACCTTCAACCCATTTCCAGATGGGCTGATCAACGCGATGCCCGCCAATCGGCCGCGCGCGCTCCCGTTTCTGTACGTCTCCCTGGCCGCTTTGCAGGCGTTCGACGGCTACTCGACGATCACCGGGACTGCTCGCGGCGCAAGGGAGATGAATCCTCTCGTCGGCGCCATCTCCGGCAACGCGCCCGCGATCTGGATGTTGAAGGGCGGCGTCGCGCTCGCGTCGATCTACGCCGCGGAGAAGCAATGGAAGAATCATCATCGCGCGCGAGCCGTCGCGATCATGGTCATCTCCAACGGCATCATGACCGGAGTCGCCCTGCGAAACGCGTCGGTCAACGCAGCGCCCTGACCCTTGAGCCTCGAGGGTCGGAGCCGGAGAACGCGTCGGTTGTGAGGTAACACATGAAGGGAACTTGTCCGCCTTTGACACGTTCATCGATGCTCAGCAAGAGTCCGCAGGCTCCGACGGGCGGGCCGAAAGGGTCGTGGCACATGAGGATGGCTCTGAACGTCCTCATTGTCGAAGACTCCGAGCCTGATTTCGAGCTGATCGTCGAAGCGCTGCGCGGCCCGAGCTACGACCTTCACGCCGAGCGCGTCGACACGCGCGACGCGCTCCTCGAAGCCCTCAACCGCCGCGTCTGGCACGTGGTCATCGCCGATTTCGTGATGCCGCAGTTCAGCGGGACTGCGGCGCTCAAGATCGTGCACGAGCAGGATCCGCACCTTCCGTTCATTTTCGTGTCCGGGACGATGGGCGAAGACGTGGCCGTGGAAGCCATGAAGAACGGCGCCCACGACTACGTGATGAAGAGCAACCTCGCGCGGCTCGCGCCCGCCGTGGAGCGCGAGCTCCGCGATGCCGAAATCCGGCGCGAGCACGAGCGGGCCGAAGAACGCCTCGCGCACCTCGCGTATCACGACGCGCTGACCGATCTGCCCAACCGCATGCTGCTGCAGGACCGGCTCCAGCAGTCGATCGCGGCGGCGCGTCGGACCAATCACCCGATGACACTCCTCGTGATGGACCTGGACGGCTTCAAGGACATCAACGACACGCTGGGCCACAGCGCGGGCGACCGCGTGCTCCAGGAAGTGGCCGAGCGGCTGCGAAGCCGTCTTCGCGAGGTCGATACGGTGGCCCGTCTCGGGGGCGACGAGTTCGCGGTCATCCTCCCGGAGACCGATCTCGGCGGCGCCGAAGTGGCGGCGCGCAAGATTCTCGAGTCGCTCCGGCGCCCGGTGGTGGTGGACGATCGGCCGCTCACCATCCGCGCGAGCATCGGTATCTCGCGGTTCCCCGATCACGGCTCGATTGCCGAGACGCTCCTGCAGACGGCTGACATCGCCATGTACCTGGCGAAGAACGACGGCACCGGCGTCGCCGTGTACTCGGCGGATCGAAACGAGTTCACGCCGCGCAGGCTGGCGCTGAGCGCCGACCTGGGGCAGGCGATCGAGCGGAGGCAGCTGACGGTCGAATACCAGCCGATCCTGCACCTGCGGACCGGCTCGGTGATCGCCGTCGAAGCGCTCGTTCGATGGAACCACCACGAATTCGGCCGGCTCCTGCCGAACGAGTTCATCCATCTCGCCGAGCAGCGCGGCTACATCGACGAAATCACGAGCTTCGTGCTCGAACGGGCGCTCTCGGACTGGCGGTCGCTCCCGGCGCTGCCCGTCGCGGTCAATCTGTCGCCCCGCAGCCTCGACAACCCGCAGCTGCCCAACAGGATTGTCGGCATCCTCAAGGCGCAGCGCGCCACTCCCTCGACGCTGGCGCTCGAAATCACCGAGGAGTTCATCACATCGGGTCAGCCCGGCGGGATGACCTGTCTCACGCAGCTCCACGAGCTGGGCGTTAACCTCTCGATCGACGACTTCGGCACCGGCTTCTCATCGCTCAGGAACCTGCGTGGGCTCCCGATTGACAAGCTGAAGATCGACACGTCGTTCATCGGCGTGCTCACGCGAAGCGACGATGTGCTGGTTCGATCCGCGGTCAATCTGGCCCACAACCTCGGGATGACCGCCATCGCCGAAGGAGTGGAATCCGAGGACGTCTACCATCAGCTGCTTGCAATGGGCTGTGACGCGGCCCAAGGCAACTGGATCAGCGAGCCGCTGCCGATTGAAGAGGTTCGCCCGCGAGTCGCCATCGGATGGCGGCCGACTGCATAGCCGCCCTCCGCCCCTCCCGCTTCGGCTAGGTTCACCACACCATGCGGGGCCGAACCCGCGACTCCTTTTCGTTCCAATACAGATTCTTCGTGCAACGGTTCTGCAACCATGCGCGGCCGCATAGTATCCCGACACACTTGTCGGTGTCGGCCGCATCACCGCCGCGTGGCGCCAGCGCAACAGCCGGTCACGCGACGCGACCGCTGCGAAGAAAGTTTCGTCACAAGGATGCGCGAGACCTCCGATCCTCTTGAAACGTGCACGCGCACCTTCTAGGATGTGACTGACCGTCTCACCGGAGGTTCCACCCATGACGCAAGCCTTTCGAGACTCACCCCGAGATGTAGAAGCCCGCGCGTACGAAATCTACAGATCGCGCGGAGGTTCGCCAGGCGCCGATCTGGACGACTGGCTCAAGGCGGAAAGGGAGGTCAACGATCGAACCGTCGACCGTCCGCTCCGTGCAGGCGCGGGTGTCGCGGTGCTGCCGCCCGAGGATTCGCGGCTCGTTCACTCGGCGCGCGTGAACCTGCTTTTGAAAGGCACCGAGGCAATGATCGATATGGTGCTAAGCGCCATCCGGAGCGACCTGTGCGCGCCGGTCACGTCGTGGCGACCCGGCGAATCGCTCACGCTGCCGCCGATCACTCAGGACGGCACGATCATCCTCCACGACATCGACAGCCTGACGCTCGAGGAGCAGCGCTGCCTGTCGGACTGGCTGCAGAACTCGCCGTGCCGCACACGAATCATCAGTACGACGACCACCGCCATCATGCCGCTGGTCGAGGCCGGGTTGTTTCACGATACGCTCTACTACCGACTGAACACCGTGTACATGGAAGTCGCACCCGATGTCGCGGCGGATCTCGTGCGAGAAGAGTCATGACGCGGTCGCATCGCCCGGCCAGCAGCCTGGCTCGCCGGACGGCCGACTCTATCTTCGTGGCACCAGAGCTGAGGATCGACATGGCAGGTCCTCCTGTCCTGGGGATCGTCAGCCGATAAGCTGCCTTGACGGGTCCACGGGTCAACAGGGGAGGGTGCAGGAGTGCTGTTCTGACGCCGCCAACTCTGTCACAGCCAGAATGGCTTCGTACGGCATCGGCAATGGTCAAGAGCAGCAAGCCAACCGGTACCCTCACTCCGCGGCGTTCGCCGTGGAGCCGACTCGAGCTCGTTCGTCAGCCTGAATGAGCGTGAAACATTTGCTGATCGTTGAGCCAGACGGCACGTTTCTGGCGGTGCTCGAAAACACGGTCGGCATGTACGCCCAGGTCGATTCCGCGACCGGGTTCTCCGAAGGGCGGGCGCGGCTGCTCGCACTCCCTCCCGATCTCCTGGTCACCAATTTGAGGCTGGGCGCGTTCAACGGTCTTCATCTCGTGTATCTTCTCGCCAGCCTCCATCGCACCGCCCGCGCCGTCGTCTACGCGTCGCGCATCGACGTGGCGTTCGCGCGGGAAGTGCAGCGCGCCGGGGCGTTCGGCGAGTTGCAATGGCAGCTGCCCTACGTGCTGCCGACCTATCTGACCGCCGACCTGCCGCCGGTCGACCGCCGCGACACGCTGAGGCGCGATCGTCGTGCTCTCTACCGCGGGGGACGACGTGCTTCGGATGGACCGCTCCTCGACGGCCACGCCGCGCATTCCTGAACTGCGCGTCGCGCGCCGAAAAGCCGCTAATTCCATTGGGGCGCCGTCGGTGCCCGACCTCAGGGAAGGCTCCTAGTCTCGCTTCCGTGGCCCTTTCGTCTGATCGCCAGCCGACTTCGAGCCGGCGTCCGACCGCTGCAACCGCATCCACCGTCTCCGGGCGCCGGACCCCCTTTTGCACTGAGCGGTTAGTACCGCGATCCGCCTCTCACCGAGAACGCTGATCGGCGGCTGCTTGCATCACAGGAGACGGCGCTGTCCGACTATCTGATCTCGGTCGTCCTGGGGATCGTCGAAGGGTTGACGGAATTCCTGCCCGTCAGCTCCACCGCGCATCTCCGGCTGTTCGAGGCGCTCGCGCATATCAATCTGTCGGACGGCTACTGGAAGATGTATACGATCGTCATCCAGCTGGGCGCGGTGCTGTGCCTACCGGTGTACTTCAGGCAGCGGATCATCTCGTATCTCGCGACGTTTCCGCGCGGTGATCGAGGCGATCGCACCCTGTTCACTCATCCCCTCAGCCTCACGCTCGTCGCCTTCGTCGTGACGCTCGTGCCGACCTACCTGCTGACGAAAGTCATCGGCAAACACCTCGAGAGCCTCGTCATGATCAGCGCGTCGCTCTTGATTGGCGGCGTCGTGATGTGGGGGGTCGATCGCTTGAACGCCGACGCCGAGATGCGCGGACCGCATGCGACGTTCACGCGGGTGAAGACGTGGCGCATGGACGACATGTCGCTCCTGCAGTCGATCTGGATCGGTGCGTGCCAGATTCTGTCGGCGGTGTTTCCGGGCACGTCGCGGTCGATGTCGACGATAGCGGGAGGGCAGCTCGCGGGCATGTCGCGCGAGGCGGCGCTCGAGTTCTCGTTCTTCCTGTCGATGCCGACGATGTTTGCGGCGACCGTTTACGACATGTACAAGTCGCTCAAGGGCGATCCGGCGAATCCGCTCGGGGCGGTGACCATCGACGCCCACGGCTGGGCGCTGCTCGTCATCGGGTTCGCGTCGGCCTTCATCGTGGCGTACATGTCGGTCGGCTGGCTGATGTCCTATGTCCGCCGCGAAGGGTTCGGCATCTTCGCCATCTACCGAATCGTGCTCGGCACGATCGTGCTCGCCCTCGTCGCCTGAGGCGCGCGCCGCAAACCGTCACTTCGCGATTTCGAACCTCACCTTCAGCTCGTCTTTGACGCGCACGGTGCCGCCGGCTACCTTGATGGGCTCGATGCCGAAATCGCGTTGCTTGATCGTCACCTCACCTCGGTACACACCGGCCGCGAGCGCAACCGGAAAGGTGATCGCCTTCGATCGACCCTTGACGGTCAAATGGCCCGTGACGGTCCAGCGATCGTTGCCGGCAGGCTCGACCGCGGTCGACTCGAAGGTGATCTCCGGAAACTTGGCGACGTCGAGAACTTCCGGCCCCTCCATCCGCATCTGAACGTCCGCCCGCTTGTCGGCTGACATATCCGGGTCGAGCACGCGCATGGCGGCCGTACGGATCTTGATCGCGATGCCCGGCGGTTCGTCCGAAATCGAGCCTTGAGAGAGCGGGGCTCGAATCGTGTGATTGTCGGCGAACGCCGAGAACAGGCCGGATTTGTAAACGAACACCGTCAACGAGGAGCGCTCGACGTCGATCGAGCGCGATTCTGCGAGCGACGATTCTGCCGCCGCCAGGATCGACGCGAGAAAGACCGTCGCGCCAATGAGAAAGGAAGGCCGCTTCATCGCCCTCATGGTAGCGCCTTTCGAAACCGTGTCGGTGGCCGTTCAACGGTACTGTTCTGAGTATCGCGCGAAACCGATCCGGCGCCGAATCGCGTCGCATTCCTGCCACAGCGCTGGTACCGAGGCGTTACATCGACCGAGTATCCTGCGGTCGATGATCGAAGACACGCAATGCGGCGGGTGACGATCGCCGTCGTGGTGTGTGCGTTCAACGAAGAACGCTTTCTTCCAGCCTGTCTCTATGCGCTTCGCGCTCAGACGCGGCCGCCCGATGAAATCGTCGTCGTCAACAACGCGAGCACCGATCAGACGAGCGCCGTCGCGCGAGCCGTTCCGGGCGTGCGGGTGGTGGATGAGCCAGAAAAGGGCCTGGTCGTCGCGCGCGAGACGGGACGACGGACGACGACCAGCGAGATCGTCGCGTATATCGATGCCGACTGCCGGCCGCCGATCCAGTGGCTCGAGCGCGTCGAGGAACGCTTCGTCGCGCGTCCTCTTCTTGCTGCAGTCACCGGGCCGTACCGGTTCTACGACTGGGACTGGACGGGCCGTACGCTCGTACACCTCTACGATCTGTTCGTCGCGCCGCCGACACACACGATCGTCCATCACCTTTTCGGCCTTGGCGCGATCCTCTACGGCGGCAACTTCGCCGTTCGCCGCGACCTGCTCGCGGCCATTGACGGGTTCGATCGGCGGATCGAGTTTCACGGCGAAGACACGAATCTGGGCCGGCGGCTCACGCCGCTCGGACCTGTCGCTGTCTGCGGCAACTGTTGGGTATGGACCTCGGCGCGGCGGTACCGGGCGATGGGGAAGGGGACGGTGTTCCGGCTGTACATCCGGAACTTCTGGTCCGAGATTCTTCGTCATCGCCCCGCCGATCGCGACCATCTCGATGTGAGGGTGTAGCGTGCCTGGATACGAGCCATTCCTGCTGTGCGACTTTCACGTGCATACGCGTTGGAGGGACGGACGGCTGACCATCCGGGAAGTCGTCGACCTTTACGGACAGACCGGCCGCTTCGACGTCATCGCCATCACCGACCACATCTTGATGGACCGGGATCTTCTCGCTCGCGCGGGTCGGTTCATGTCGCTCGGCACACGCAACTTTTCGGTCACGGCCGGCTCGTTCGATGCGTATCTCGCCGAGATCGCCAGCGAAGCGAAGCGCGCCAAGCGCCTCTACGACCTTCTGGTGATCCCGGGAGCGGAAGTCACGCAGAACCACATCCGGAGCAAGAAGAACTCCCATATCGTCGCGCTCAACATCAAGGAGTTCATCAGCGCGGACCAGCCGGCCGAAGACATCCTCAAGGAGATTCGACGCCAGGAGGCGCTGAGCATCGCCTGCCATCCCCACCATCGAACGACTCGACGGGTGGAAATCGGCACCTGCTATTTGTGGGATCACCGCAAGAAGCTCGTCGATCTCGTCGACGTGTGGGAAGCGGCAAATCGCGACGATCTCTTTTCGGTGACGAGCCTCAAACACTACCCGTACGTCGCGAACAGCGACTTCCACAAACCGAAACACCTGTACTCGTGGAAGACGCTCCTGCGGTGTGAGAAGAGGTGGGAGGCGATCGCGGCGACGCTCCGCGCCAACGTCGACGTGGCTCTTACGCTCTATAGGAACGGGTCTTGGGCGGCTTGACCGCTCCGAGCTGCGCCCAGTACTGAGTGTCCGCCAGAAGCTCCCACACTTCCAGCCGCGCACCGACGTCGTGGTGCCGCACGAAACAGTCGGCAGCTCTCGATTCGATGACGCGCGTGTGCGCCTCGCCGGTTGCAGGATTCCTCGCGACGTAAACGACGCAGCCGCATCGAAGCGTGACGTTGTAAGACATGGTGTATCAGTATCGCCCCGCCAGGTGACGATGCCGCCACGCCCGTGTCACGGCTGGGTGAAATTGATTAGAGCGCCGGCCAACTGGCAAGGTAGTAGCCCAGGCTGATGCTCGCGACTACGACGGCGAGCAGGACAACGACCGGAATCAGATCGTGGGCGCTGTTGGCGGCGACGCTCATGGGGCCCTCCGTGCGACGGGAACGTACCATCGCCCGATGCGCCGTACAAGAGGGAACAGGCATCGATCCGGCAAATTTCTTGTAACAAGTCGGCGACGCCGCCCGTGGCGTTGCACTCTTCGCAGGGCCGACCGCCACTGCGGTAACCTCGGGGCCGGCCTTCCTCGAATTTTCTGATTGCGCGACCGGCGAGCGCGTCGGTCTAATCTATAGGCAGCTTGAGGCCGTCGAACATCGAGGCGGCAGAACGGGATCGGGTAAGAGGGAGGTCGAGCTTGGCGCGAGGCGTGTGCGAGATTGCGGTTACGGGCTGCCGGGCATGGGCCATCCTGCTGATGTCGCTGTGTGGGGTGGCGGTCCCGACGCTTGTCTCGGCGCAGGCGGCTCGTCCCTCCGCGGCATCTGGGCAAAGCACCCAACGCGCCTCGAACATCGAAGCAGGGCGGCAGCTGTTTCAGAAGACATGCGTGCTCTGCCACGGAGAAGCGGGGATCGGAAATCGCGCGCCGGCGCTTCGCGGGTCGAAGTTCACGGTCGCGTTCGTGCGCGACACCGTCACCACGGGACGCGCGGGAACCGTGATGCCGAAGTTCGGCGGAGTGTTCAGCCCGCTGCAGATCAGTCAGCTCGCGCAGTACGTGAGCTCTCTCCAGCAGGGCGACGCGACGTGGGCCGCGCTACGGGGGGACGCCTCCAACGGCGAAAGCATCTTTTTCGACCCGTCTCAGGCCCACAGCTGTTCGGTCTGCCACTCGCTGAAGGGTACAGGAAGCAAGGTCGGACCCGACCTGGGGCCGGTCGTCTCGCGGCTCTCGCCGCGCGAGATTTTTCAGCGCATCGTCATCGTGCCGCACAGGTCGGCCGACCCGTCGTATGTCAATCTCATGATCACGATGCAATCGGGTGAGCAGCTGCGTGGCATCCGAGCGGAGGAGAGCACGGATGCTATCAATTTCTATGAGACGTCCGTGCTTCCGCCGACGCTGCGGTCGATTGCCAAGGCCGACATCCTTTCGATGAAGAAGCTGGACGGATCGGCGATGCCGAGCGATTACGCCTCGCGGTTCTCATTGAAACAGCTGCTCGATCTGGTGACGTTCCTGCGCGTCAGCACCACCAAAGGGGCTGCGGCGGTGACGATGGACGATCTGATCATCGACAGCTCGCGTCGGTAACTGTCGTCGACGGATTCGAAGAGGCGCAACCAGTCGACGTGACCCGGCGTCAGTAATCGCCAGTCATCTGCTCGCTCAGGAACGACAGAGCGAGCTTCGCTTCCGCCGCCAGCGGCCGGTTGTTGGCGTCAATGGCGGAGGCGCCGAGAGCGACGGCATGCCAGGCAGCGCGGGACCTCGCGGCCTGCCGGGTTACCGCATCGACCTGGCCGTACACATCCAAAAAGGCGTCGTGCAGCGACAAGGGAAGCAGCTGGTGTATAGCCGCGAGGTCGACGGCCGGCGACCCCAGATGCACGTCGCCCCAATCGAGCAGGCCGGCGACGCATCCCGATGCCGTGACCAGCAGCTGGCCGGCGTGCAGGTCGCCGTGTGCGACGACGCAAGGCGCCGCAGGCAGAACGGCCGGCGCGCGATCGAGCAGCTCCACAATCGGACGAGGGTTGTCGACGACTCCAGACGCGACCAGAAAATCGAGCCGGGTCTCAGTAATGGTTCGACGCTTCGCGCTGTTCAGGCGTTCCAATCGATCAGGAGGAACGGCCTCCAGCAGGCGCGCGTCGACCTCGATCTGGTGAAGGGCTTTCAAGACGTGGGCGAGAGCGACGGCGAGGTTCCGCCTCCACGCGATATCCGGGGTTCGCCCTGCGGCCAGTTCTCCAGGAATGTAGTCATAGCCCGCGAATGGCCAGCGGTAGGCATCCGATGGCCCGCCGGCAAACCTGGGGAACGGGATCGGGACAGGGAGAAGTGGAGCGAGCAGTGGGAGGCATCGAAGCTCGGTTTCGATCAAGGTGGCGGCAATTTCGCGCCGCGGAAACCGGAACACGAATCGTCCGTTCACCCGGAACACCGAGTTGTCCCATCCATGGTCGAGCGGCTCGATGGCGATCGGGGCTGTTTCGGGAAACTGCGTCTCGATGAGCGTCTGTGCGGTCCTGATGTCGATCACGAGGTCCGGCGCCCAGGTGCGCTGCATCTCGAAGCCGCCGGGCCGATAGGAAGAGCTCGCGGTGACGTCCACGTCGCGACTGTTAGTCATCGTACGGTCGGCCTGCGGAGGTGTTTGGTCAAACGACTGCTGGCATACAATCGTTGATCAATCTTCGATCGTGACGAGATAGGCTGAGCCACATGTCTGATGAATTGACGCGCCTGTTCGACAACAACGCCGCCTGGTCGGCCCGCATGGTGGAGCGCGATCCGCGCTACTTCGCACGGCTGCAGCAGCTGCACGCTCCCGACTACCTGTGGATCGGCTGCTCGGACAGCCGCGTTCCGGCCAACGAAATCGTGGGGCTCGCGCCAGGAGAGCTGTTCGTCCACCGCAACGTCGGCAACGTTGTCGTGCACACGGACCTCAATTGCCTATCGGTGCTGCAGTATGCGATCGACGTGCTCGGCGTTCAACACGTCATCGTGACGGGACACTACGGGTGCGGCGGGGTGCAGGCGGCCTTCGACGCCGCGAAGCTGGGCCTGGTCGACAACTGGCTGCGGCACATCGTGGACGTCAAGCAGCGGCACGAGCGGGCGCTCGCGGAGCTGCCGCGGGAGGAAGCCGCCAACCGCTTGTGCGAGCTGAACGTTATCGAGCAGGCGCGCCACGTCTGCGAGACCACGGTTCTGAAGGACGCCTGGGCGCGCGGTCAGCGCGTCTCGGTCCACGGCTGGATGTACGGTCTGAGCGACGGCCGGCTCCACGACGTCGGTTTCACCGCCAGCGGCACCGGCGACGTGGCGGAGATCTATCGGAGCTCGGTCGCCGCCTCGGTGGGCACGTTCGACTGACAACGGCCAGGCGCCCCGCACAACGTCCCGTCTTCCGCACGTTTAGCGCGTTAACGACATCGAATCATACAAAACTGTCAACCAGTCGATGCGATCAGACATTTTCGATCGCATCGCCCATCGTCACGGCCCTTCCGCTGAAGCTCCGCCCGTGCGCCCGCACGCGCGCACGGCTGCGATTCAGACTGAAACGTCAGCCGGAAAAACGATCGATACAAAAATGTCGACCGCCGTTGCGGCGTTTCGCGCAATTTACAACGCAAAAACGGCGCGGCACGAAGCGGTGTCATCGGAACAGGACTTGCTCAACGGTCGACGTCTCCAGCAATTCAACGCGCTCCCGCGCCCCTACGAAGGGATGAATCGTGCTCACCGAATCGATCCGGCGTTCCAGAAATGTTCTGAGAAAGGCGATACCCGCAGCGTTGACGTGTTCCGCCTTGTCCCTGACGGCAGCTCCCGCAGCCGCGCAGACGCTGCCTCCCATCACCATCGGAGCTGGGCTGCAAACGAGCTTCGTGCACACGGTCCCCGAGCCGGCGGGGGCCAAGTCCACCGACGATTTCCTCCTGAACAGCGTCCGCTTGTACGTGAACGGTCCGGTCACCGACAACATCAAGTTCATGTTCAACACGGAGTACGACGGCGGCAGCAACCACGTTGGGGTGCTCGATGCGGTGGCGCGCTTCGAGATCTCGCCGATGTTCAACGTCTGGGCGGGACGCTTCCTGCCGCCGAGCGACCGCGCGAACTTGTACGGGCCCTACTACTCCCATCATTGGTCCGTGTACACGGACGGCGTGCAGGACGGATATCCGTTCATTTTTCAGGGCCGCGACAACGGCGCCGCCTACTGGGGGCAGTTCGGCATGGTGAAGGTGTCGGCGGGCGCGTTCGACGGCCCTTCGGCCACCGGACGTAGCACCGTCATCGGCGCCGGACGGGTGCAAATCGATTTCTGGGACCCGGAAGGCGGCTACTACCTGAACGGCACCTACTACGGCGACAAGAACCTGCTGGCCGTCGGAGTGGCCGGTCAGGTTCAGGGGTCGGATCACAGCGCCTACAGCGTCGACTTCCTGCTCGAGCGGAAGGTGCCGGGCGGCGGCAGCTTCTCGGTAGAAGCCGAGTACGCGAAATACGACGATCTGGGCGGCTACAACGCTCGCTACGGCTTGAACGACGGCGGCTACGGGTTGGCGAGCTATCTGTTTCCTCAGCAGGTGGGCATCGGCAGATTCGAGGTGCTCGGGAAGTTTGCGAAGGCGCGCTTCAAGCAGGGGCTGACGGTGCGTGATGTCGACTACGACCAGAAGACGACCGAAGCCGACGTCAACTACGTGATCAAGCAGTTCAACGCCCGCGTGATGTTCTTTTTCAAAGACACCCGATTCAGTGCGGTGCAGACCAACTCGAAGCAGGTCGGCGTCGGACTGCAGCTGCAGATGTAACGGTGTCGCGACAAGGGTCCGTCTTGGTTTGTTTACGGAGGAATCGAATCATGAATGTGAAACGGATATTGGCGACAACAGCGGCAGTCGCGGCCGCCTTGGCCGTGTCGTCCGGCGCCTTCGCGCAGGGGACGATCAAGGTCGGCGTGCTGCACTCGCTGTCGGGCACCATGGCCATCAGCGAGACGACGTTGAAGGACACGATCCTGATGCTCATCGACGAGCAGAACAAGAAGGGCGGCCTGCTCGGAAAGAAGCTCGAGCCGGTCGTGGTGGATCCCGCGTCGGACTGGCCGCTGTTCGCGGAGAAGGCGAGCGCGCTGCTCGAAAAGGACAAAGTAGCAGTCGTCTTCGGCTGCTGGACGTCGGTCTCGCGGAAATCGGTGCTTCCGGTGTTCGAGAAGGACAACGGCCTCCTCTTCTATCCGGTCCAGTACGAAGGCGAGGAGTCGTCGAAGAACGTCATCTACACAGGCGCCGCGCCGAATCAGCAGGCGATTCCGGCCGTCGATTACTTGATGAAGGACGTCGGCGTGAAGCGGTGGGTGCTCGAAGGCACCGACTACGTGTATCCGCGCACGACGAACAAGATTCTCGAGGCGTATCTCAAGGCGAAAGGCGTGAGCGCGGCCGACATCTCGATCAACTACACGCCGTTTGGGCACTCCGACTGGCAGGCGCGCGTGGCCGCGATCAAGAAGTTCGGATCGGCCGGCAAGAAAACCGCCGTGGTATCGACGATCAACGGCGACGCCAACGTGCCTTTCTACAAGGAGCTTGGCAATCAGAAAGTGTCGGCCGAGGACATTCCGGTTGTCGCGTTCTCGGTTGGTGAAGAGGAATTGTCGGGTCTCGACACCAAGCCGCTCCTCGGGCATCTGGCCGCGTGGAATTACTTCGAGAGCATCTCCACACCGGCGAACAAGGCGTTCATCGACAAGTGGAAGACTTACATCAAGAACCCGAAGCGCACGACCAACGACCCGATGGAAGCGCACTACATCGGGTTCAATCTGTGGGTGAAGGCGGTCGAGAAAGCCGGATCGACCGACGTCAACAAGGTGCTGGCGGCGCTGCCGGGCCTCGAGGTGCCGAATCTGACCGGCGGAACGGCTAAGATGCTGCCGAACCACCACATCACCAAGCCGGTCTACATCGGCGAGGTTCGGGCTGACGGCCAGTTCAACGTGGTATGGAAGACTCCGGGAACCGTGCCCGGCGACGCGTGGTCCGATTTCCTGCCGGGCAGCAAGGACGTCGAGGCCGATTGGGTGACGCTCAAGTGCGGCAACTACAACAAGACCACCAAAGTGTGTTCGGGCCAGAACTACAAATAACGAACCGTTCGCGCCTCGATCGGATCCGCCGTCGCGGATCCGATCGAGGACGTCGGTTCGTCCTTGTTCGGCTGGTTGCGCTGATCGCCGCGCTGTTGGTGACTGCGGTGCACACGCGCGCCCAAACCCCCGCGTCTCCATTCCTCGACGTCCTCGCGGGCCTCCGCGAGGCGACATACCAGGAAAAGGCAGAAGTCGTGGAACGGCTGGCGGCGACCGGCCATCCGAGCACGCAGGCCGTCCTGACCGCGTTTCTCGAGGACCGGCTCTACGTCCGGCAATCCGACCAGCGGATTTATATCGCCAGGCCGGCCGCCGACGATGCGCCTTCGTTGGCCCTCGTCGACCCGGCGTCTCTCGCCGATGCGGGATCGGCGCCGCGGGAAGAATTGGCGAAGGTCGGGACGAATAACCAGGTCAGGAAAGCCCTGAGAGTGGCGGTCGCCCGCTTCGCCCTGTCCAATCCCGATCGATCCGTCCGCCTCCAGGCGGTCAAGGAAATGCTTCGTTCCCTCGACGACGCAACGGCGGTGGCGCTGACGGCGCTGGCGCGCGTCGAGACTGATGCCGACGTGAAGGACGAGATCGAAACCGGACTGGCGCTGGTCGCGTTGGACGGCGCCGACGACACCGCGCGTCTGGCGGCGATCGACGCCCTCGCGCACAGGCTGCGGCCCGAAGTCCGCAACCGCCTGAATGCGCTTCTGGAGAAATCGCCGGATGGCGCGTTCATCGAGGCGAACGCGTCCGTGAGGCAGCGGGCGGCCGACGCCGTACGCCGAATCGATCGATGGCGGACGGTCTACTCCTTTGTCGAGACGCTGTTTTTCGGCTTGAGCATGGGATCGGTGCTCGTGCTGGTCGCGATTGGCTTGGCGATCACGTTCGGCGTGATGGGCGTCATCAACATGGCACATGGCGAGCTGATGATGCTGGGCGCGTACACCACCTACGTCGTGCAGCTGGCAATGCCCAACCACATCGGCATCACGGTGCTCGTCGCGATTCCAGCGGCGTTCCTCGTAGCCGGCGGTGCTGGTGTTCTCCTCGAGCGGACGGTCATCCGTTTCCTGTATGGACGCCCGCTCGAAACGCTCCTCGCGACCTTCGGCGTGAGCCTCGTCCTCCAGCAAGGCGTGCGGTCGCTGTTTTCGGCGAACAACAGGGCGGTCGAAACGCCGGCCTGGATGAGCGGGACGCTCCAAATCAACGAGGCGTTGTCGACGACGTTCAATCGGCTCTATATCGTCATCTTCACGCTGCTGGTGTTCGGACTGCTGATGCTCGTCCTCAAGCGAAGCCGCCTCGGTCTCGACATCCGGGCGGTCTCCCAAAATCGAGCGATGGCACAGGCGATGGGCATTCGCACCGAGTGGGTGGATGCGATCACCTTCGGCCTGGGCTCGGGCATTGCGGGCGTTGCCGGCGTCGCGCTGAGTCAGCTGACCAACGTCGGTCCGAATCTGGGCCAGTCGTACATCATCGACTCGTTCATGGTTGTCGTCTTCGGCGGCGTCGGCAATCTGTGGGGCACGCTGGTCGGCGGTCTCTCGATGGGCGTCGTCAACCAGCTGCTGGAACCGTACGCCGGCGCGGTGCTCGCGAAGATTTTCGTGCTCGTGGCTCTCATCCTCTTCATCCAAGGGCGTCCGCGCGGGCTCTTTCCTCAGACGGGTCGAGCGGCGGAGAGTCAGTAGTGCGGACAGCTCAATCGAACAGCCTGCTCGACGGCGATCGGGGCGGCGTCGTGTTTCTGGCGGTGGTCGCGGCCGTCGCGATCGCGGTGCCAGTTCTCAACCAACTGGTTCCCGCGTCTTCGCCGCTGCATCTCTCGGCCTACGGGCTCACGCTGATCGGCAAGTACCTCTGCTACGCGATACTGGCTATCGCGGTCGACCTGGTGTGGGGGTACTGCGGGATCCTGAGCCTCGGACACGCGGCATTCTTCACGCTGGGCGGCTACGCCATCGGCATGTATCTCATGCGTCAGATCGGCACCCGCGGCGTGTACGGCAACCCGGTCCTGCCCGACTTCATGGTCTTTCTCAACTGGCAGAAGCTCCCGTGGTTCTGGTGGGGCTTCAACCATTTCTGGTTCGCGATGGCGATGGTGGCGCTGGTGCCCGCGGTGCTGGCCGGCGTGTTCGGATGGCTGGCGTTCCGCTCGCGGGTCACCGGCGTCTACCTGTCGATCATCACGCAGGCCCTCGGCTTTGCCCTGATGCTCGCGTTCTTCAGGAACGACATGGGCTTCGGCGGCAACAACGGCTTCACCGACTTCAAGGACATCCTTGGCTACGACCTGCATCGAGACGCCACGAGAGTGGTGCTCGTCGTCACGTCGGCGATCGCGTTGGCCGCAGCCTACCTCGCGTGCCGCTACATCGTGACCTCCCGCGCCGGCCGCGTGGTGCGGGCCATCCGCGACGCCGAGAGCCGCGTCCGTTTCCTCGGGTATCGAGTGGAGACCTACAAGTTGTGGCTGTTCGTCTTCTCCGCGATCCTGGCCGGCATTGCGGGCGCGTTGTACGTGCCCCAGGTGGGGATCATCAATCCAAGCGAGTTCGCGCCGATCAACTCCATTGAAATCGTCATCTGGGTGGCGGTGGGCGGCCGAGGCACGCTCTTCGGCGCGGCGCTCGGCGCCGTCCTCGTCAACTACGCAAAGACCTATCTGACGGGCACGCTGCCGGAGGCGTGGCTGTATGCGCTCGGCGGCCTCTTCGTCCTGGTGACCTTGTTCCTGCCGCGCGGTCTGATCGGACTCGCCTCCCGATCGCCACGGGCTGCGTCGGCACGCGATGCGGTGTCATGGTCGGATGAATCCGGCGTCGAGGCGCCGATCGCGAGCAACGCAAAATGAGCGGCCCCCCCCCAGAACTGCTGCACGGCAGGGAGCTCGTGTTGAAGGACCTCACGGTCAGCTTCGACGGCTTCAAGGCGCTCGACGCCCTCAGCCTCACGGTCGACCCTGGGGAGCTGCGCTGCATCATCGGCCCAAACGGCGCCGGCAAGACGACCATGATGGACGTGATCACCGGGAAGACACGTCCGGATCACGGGTCGGCGTCGTTTGGTCCGGATATCGATCTGCTGGAGTTGTCGGAGTCGGAGATTGTCGAGGCGGGGATCGGCCGGAAGTTCCAGAAGCCGACGGTGTTCGAGCACCTCTCGGTCTTCGAGAACCTGGAGCTCTCGTTGTGGGGCGACAAGTCGTTCTGGAAGATGGTCGTCGCCCGCCTGACGCCGTCCCAGCGCGATCACATCGATTCGATTCTCGAGGTCACCGGTCTCGTGTCATACCGGCGCACGATCGCCGGCTCGCTCTCACACGGGCAGAAACAGTGGCTGGAGATCGGCATGCTGCTGATGCAGGAGCCGGAGCTTCTCCTGGTGGACGAGCCGGTGGCGGGAATGACGCCTCAGGAAACCGAACGGACCGCGGAGCTGCTGTTGTCGCTCATGGCCGAGCACTCGCTGGTGGTCGTCGAGCACGACATGGACTTCGTGAGGTCGATTGCGCGGCGCGTCACCGTGCTGCACGAAGGACGCGTGCTGGCCGAAGGGGACATGGAAACCGTGCAGAACGACTCGCGAGTAATCGACGTGTATCTCGGAGAATGAGCGTGCTGGCGGTCGAGAACCTCAACCAGTCGTACGGCGGCAGTCACATTCTCTGGGACGTCAATCTCCGGGTGCCGAAGGGGACGCGCACGTGCATCATGGGGCGGAACGGCATGGGGAAGACCACGCTGCTCAAGTGCATCATGGGGCTGCTGCCGTCGACCTCGGGGGAGATCGTCTTCGAGGGCTCGAGGCTGCGCCAACTGCCCGCGCAGGCGCGCGCCCGGCTCGGCATCGGATACGTGCCTCAAGGCCGCGAGATTTTTTCCCACCTCACGGTTGACGAAAACCTGCGGGTCGGTCTCGGTATACGCCGCAACGGGCCGCGGGCGATTCCTTCGCAGATCTTCGAGCTGTTCCCGGTGCTCAAGCGAATGCGGCACCGGCGCGGCGGCGACCTGTCCGGGGGTCAGCAGCAGCAGCTCGCCATCGGTCGGGCACTCGTCCTCGAACCCAGCCTGCTGATTCTCGACGAGCCGACCGAGGGGATTCAGCCGAACATCGTCCACGAGATCGGCGACCTGATCCTTCGGCTCAACCGGGAGACCGGCGTCACGGTGCTCATCGTCGAACAACAGCTGCGGTTTGCGCGCCGGGTGGCGAGCGATTTCTGCATTCTCGAGAAGGGGCGCGCGGTCGTGGCGGGGCCGATTTCTGCGCTCACCGACGAAGTGGTTCGCAGCCACTTGAGCGTGTGAGCAGAACGCCAAAGGCGGGCGTCACCACAGTTTCGTTGGTCGATCTGCTGACTCGCACACGATTGTCGGCCTGAAGACCGCTAACGCGCATTTCGTGTCACGCCGCGCCGGATTCTTCCGCCTCGCCCCACGTGCCATACCAACTGTAATGTCTGTCCTAACAGTCAAATAGACACGAATGTCGATCGCGAGCTTGCGCGCGTTCGGCCAAATCGGCGATTTTACTGAGCAAAATCGCCGGATGTGAACGGATAACCGCGTGAAGCGCATGGCACTTCTTTTGGACTCGCAGCTGACGTGGCGGTGGTGGAGGGGGACATGCAGCTGATCAAGTCCATCGTATGCCGGGAGAAGGTGAAGTGCGTGAAGGAGGCGCTCGGCCGACTCGAAGTCGCGCGTATGACGGTCACCGAAGTGGGTGAGCCGGAACAGCGGGACCGACTCGACCGCCATCGAGGCGACCGCAGCCACGAAGCGCTGACGACGATGGAAATCGAGGCGCTCGTTCCAGATTCGATGGCCCCGACCGTCGTGCGCGCGATCATCGTCGCCGCTCGGATGGGTGAAGGCGGCGCCGGACGCGTGCTCGTCACGCGCGTCGCCCACAGCTACCAGGCGCACGGAGTCCACTGACTCGATAGCCCTGCAGCGTCTCCGCTTCGAGCGGCTTTCCGTCGCGCGCTCCAGGCGCTTCGCGGTGGCGGCGGCGCGGACTATGCCAGCGGCCATATGATTGGCGGCCGATCTCTCAGCCATAGAACGAAGTCGGTCATTGGCGGGATGGCGCCGTGCCGCCGAATGAGCTTGGCGCACTGGGCTCGATGCCCTTGCGAGTGCAAGCAGACCTGCACGACGGCCTGCCACACCGTGCAGCCTCCTCCGGGAATTCGTGGATTCGACAGAACGCGTTCAAGGTCCGCTTTGGTGGCTGACCCGATCCACGCGGACTCACGCTCGTGAGTGTCACGATACGCCTGCGCGAGAACGTCGATTGACTCCGAGACGTGAGCCTCCTTGTCGAACGCGAACGGTGCCTCGAGTACGACCGAGAGCCAGAAACGATTCGCGATCAGGATGTGGTGGAGGAGCTCACGCACTTCGGCGTCCGATGCCGCGGACGGACTCTCCCGGACCGCAGACAGCATCGCCGCATTGGCGTGCCCCTTGTGAGCGACGAGATCGCGCAGCAACTCGAGCATGGATGCAATCGTAGCAAAGAGGGCCGGAAGGTCTAGGCTCGCTCGATTGCGAGCCGTCAGTCGCCGATCACTCAGCTCGATCGCGATTCGAGGCGGACGGAGCCTGTTTCGAGCTCAACGACATCCCCCACGGCGATTTCCCCCGACTCGATCACGAAGCAGTTGAGCGCAAGCTTGCCCTCGAAGCGCGTGTAGATGCTTCTCGTGACGTTCTTGTCCTGCACGAGGGTATCGGGATCGTACGAGGTCATGACGCAGCGCAGCCTCAAATCCTGAACGCCGATAAGGACCGAGCCGACGCGGAGGCGTGCGCCTGGCCATTCGCGTTCGCCGAGCCCTTCGACTTCGCCGACGACGATGTTTGGCCTGAGCCGGCGCCGATCGTGGCCAAACGCCGCGATGGCGCCGTCGCTCGCGACGAGCAGCGGCAGCACGTCGAACCGTTCCGGTCCATTCGATGCGACGAGCGACGCTCCAGCGCCAGCGATGTCCACGACGTCGGCGGCAACCGACGAACTGTCCCACGGCCGTCCGTCGACGAGCACGCGGCCGTCAGCCGTCAGCGAGCCGTTGTGTCCCAGGAATCGCGGATGCGTCCGGGAGGTCACCGCTTGTCCCGCCGCGTTTGCGACATACAGAATCCGGTCGCCTTCGACTCCAAGGGGCCCGATCCGAGCCCGCTGCACCATTTCCCCCGCCATGGTCTTGACTGGATATCGCCAGATCTCTGCGATTTTCACCGCGCCTCCTCGCAAGCGGCTCGCTTCGTTGTCTCGTGATGCCGTGTGCCGCGCCCATCGCGTTGGCGGATGTAACGTCCGGAGGTCGGTGGTAATCTCAGCATCTCGTCCCAGACAGGAGAAACTCCAATATGCACGCTCAGATGCGAACGTGTTGCCTTGCAGGGATCGCCCTCACGATCACCGCAATCGCTGTCGAAGGCCCGGCGGTGTCGCCGCTCCTCGCTCAGGCCCAAACGCGTCGCGGTCAGGCGCCCACTTTCACGGCGGCGCAGGCCGAACTCGGAAAAACCGCCTATGCGACCAATTGCGCTCAATGTCATGGCGCGAACCTGGACGATGCGACGTTCGGACCGCCGGTAAGAGGCTCGGCCTTCAGCGCCAAGTGGGCCGGGCAGACGGTCGCGTCGCTCTTCACCTATCTCACGACCAAGATGCCGCCGGATCGCCCCGGGAAGCTGGACCAGGCGGTCTACGCTCAAATTCTCGCGTACATCTTCCAGGCCAACGGCGCCCCTGCACAGGATCAGGCCCTGCCGGTCGACACCGAAGCGTTGTCGCTCATGGCGGTGCCGGCGTTTTCAGCCGTGGCTGCGAACGCGCAGGCCGGCGCGTTGCAACCGGCTGCGCGTCCGGCGGAGCCTCGCGGCAATCAGGGCGGCCGGCAGACTGTCGAGCCGCCGACCGGTACGGAAGTCTTTCGCGTGCTCGGAGCGAATCCTTTGGCTCGCCTGTCTCCCGTCTCCGAGGTGATGCTGCAGAACCCGCCGCCGGAAGACTGGCTGATGTGGCGGCGCACGTACGACGATCTGGCGTTCAGCCCGTTGAAGCAGATCAACAAGACGAACGTCGGCGGCCTGCGTCTGGCCTGGACCTATACGCTCGCGGCCGGACCGAATGAAGTCACGCCTCTCGTACACGACGGCGTGCTGTTCGCGCAGAGCTACGGCGATCACGTGCACGCCTTCGACGCGGCGACCGGCGACATCCTCTGGCAGTACGACTACAAGCGGCCGAAGGAAGTTCCGCCAAACCTCGAGCGCTCGATCGCGCTCTACGAGGACAAGCTGATCGTGCCGACGTCCGATGCCCACGTGATCGCGTTGAATGTCAAGACCGGCGAGCTGGTATGGGATGCCAAGGTCGGCGAGCCCGGACTCTTGGGACGTCGTGTCGCCGGCGGACCGCTGGTCGCGAAAGGCAAGGTGATGGTCGGCACGAGCGGCCGCGCTCCGGGCGGCAACTTCATCGTGGGACTCGACGCGGCGAGCGGCAAGGAAGCGTGGCGGTTCAACACCATCGCGCAGCCGGGACAGCCGAACGACAGCTGGAACGGAGCCCCAGCCGAGGAGCGCAATGGCGCGTCGGTGTGGACCGCAGGGAGCTACGACCCTGGGCTCGGATTCGCCTTCTTCGGTCCTGCGCAGACCTACGATACGGCGCCGCTGCTGCACCGCTCGGAACGGGCGGGCGTCTCGAACGACGGCTTGTACACCGACACGACGATTGCCCTCAATCCGGACAGCGGGAAGCTGGAGTGGCACTTCCAGCATCTGCCGAACGATCAGTGGGATCTCGACTGGGCGTTCGAACGGCAGGTGATGACACTGCCGGTCAACGGCGCGAACCGCAAGGTCGTCGTGACGATGGGCAAGCAGGTGATCGTCGACGCGCTCGACGCCGCGACCGGCAAGTATCTGTTCTCGGTCGATTCGGGACTTCAGAACGTCATCGAGAAGATCGACCCGAAGACCGGCGAGAAGCGCATCAATCCCGCCTTCATTCCGCGCGGGCAGACGCTGACCGATATCTGTCCGCACGCCGCGGGTGCCAAGGGGTGGATGCCGGGCGCGTACGACCCGAACAGCAAGCTGCAGTTCCAGCCGGTCACCGAAACCTGCATGGATCTGGTGGCCGTTCCCCCGGGGGAGCGGGGCAGCTTGTCGACGGGGCTCCGCTGGGTCATGAAGCAGCGCTCCAACAGCGACGGGAAATTCGGACGGCTTCAGGCGATCAACCTGGAGTCGCGAAAAATCGTCTGGACCGATCGTCAGCGTGCGCCGAAAACGACCGGCGTGCTGGCAACCGCCGGAGGGCTCGTCTTCAGCGGCGCGCTCGATCGCCGCTTCACGGCACACGATTCGGCGACGGGGAAAGTGGTCTGGGAGACGCGTCTCAACGACACCTCGGTCTCCAGCCCGATCACCTACAGCGTGAACGGGAAACAATACGTCGCGATCACGACGGGGAGCGGCGGGTTGTCTGAAGGCTATTTCCGCGCGCTGGTTCCCGAGATGGTCAGTCCGCGCGAGCGGGCATCGATGATCTGGGTGTTCGAGCTACCGGGGGCCCCTTCTATTCCGTAGTCGCCGTCGGGGCTGATCGAGCGGCAGCCGCCGCGCAGGACGGCTGCCGCGCTTCCTGCCGAACGCTCACAATTGCTTGATGAAGGTGCCGTCTCTGAGCTCGTTGAACGCCTGCTCGAGCTGCTCCTTCGTGTTCATTACGATCGGGCCGTACCACGCGACCGGCTCTTCAATCGGCTTGCCCGAGACGAGCAGGAACCTGATGCCCTCGTCGCCCGCCTGCACGACGATTTCATCCCCTCGATCGAAGAGCACGAGCGACCGGTTCTTCGTGTCGTGGCTGCGAGCGGTTCCGCCGGTCGCCACCTCCTCTGTGAGCACCCCTTGCGGGTCCGAGGCGTCACGAAACGATCCCGAGCCCGCGAAGACGTAGGCGAACGCGTGGCGGGTCGTGTCGACGAGGAGGCGTTTGCGCCGGCCGGGCGGGACCGACACGTCCAGATACTGCGGCTCCGCCGCGATGCCCTGGATAGGACCGCGCTTACCCCAGAACTCTCCGCAAATCACGCGAACCGCGGTGCCGTCGTCGTCGACGATCTCGGGGATGGCGCTCGACGTCACGTCCTGATAGCGCGGCTTGGTCATCTTCAGTGAGGAGGGCAGGTTCGCCCACAACTGAAAGCCGTGCATGCGGCCGTTCGCGTCGCCGCGCGGCATTTCCTGGTGCAGGATGCCGCTCCCGGCGGTCATCCACTGGACGTCGCCGGTGCCGAGGCTACCGCTGTTGCCCAGGCTATCGCCGTGCGCGACGGTGCCCGCCAGCACGTAGGTAATCGTTTCGATCCCCCGATGCGGATGCCACGGGAACCCCGCGAGATAGTCGTCGGGGTTCTCGTTGCGAAAGTCGTCGAACAACAGAAACGGATCGAACTCCGATGTGTTGCGGAATCCAAACGCGCGTTGCAGCTTGACACCCGCGCCTTCGATGGTGGGGGTGGTCTGCAGCACTTTCTTGACGGGTCGGATCGACATGTTCGTTCTCCTTACCGTGATAGCCGTTTACGCCGCGGCCCGTTTCTGATCGGGCACGTGGCGCAGGGCCACGTTGGCAACGCCGCCCAGCACGCCAGCGCCGACCGCCACGGCCGAGAGCGGCGCGGTCCAGAACGACGCGGCGCCAAAGAGCGCATCGAGCGAATAGGCACCGAAGCCGGTCAAGGCAAACGCCACTGCGAACGCGCCGTAAAGGAGCGGCAGTTCGACGCCGTTCTTGCTTGCCAGCAAGCCGTTGCCCCAGTGCAGGCTGCTCGCCACAATCATGACCGACAAGACGGCCGCCGGACCGATCGGCCCGAAGAGCCCCAACGCGACGAGGAGACCGCCAGCGGTCTCGCTGAACCCGGCCGCGAACGCTAGGGCGCGTCCAGGCCGGAAGCCGACAGATTCGAAGAATCCCCCAGTCCCCGTCAAGCCATACCCGCCGAACCACCCGAAGAGCTTCTGCGTTCCGTGCGTGGCCATCAGCGTGCCGACCACCAGCCGTGCGACGAGCAATCCACTATCCATGACGCCTCCTGTCTAATTACAGAGTAACTATACAAAAGGAAGTAACTCTATGTCAAGTAGCAGATTGCAAATTATTAGGTAGTGCGCTAATCTCATGACGTGGCGAAAGATACGGCTGGCCATACGCCCGAGCTCTGCTCCCGCTTCCACCGCGCGAGCGAGCTGATCGGTCGCCGCTGGACCGGCGCCATCATCTACGTCCTGCTCAAATCGCGCTGCCGCTTTGCCACGCTGCGCGATGCCATTCCGGAAATCACCGACCGGATGCTGAGCGAGCGGTTGCAGGAGCTCGAAGACGAGGAGATCGTGGAGCGGACGGTCATCCCGGACACCCCTGTCCGTGTGGAGTACGCGCTCACGAGGAAGGGGCGCGCGCTCGCGACCGCGATGGACGCGATCGCCGAGTGGGCCCACAAGTGGATCCCGGCAGAAGAAGCAGCCTCTCATGGCAAACGCCGGCCCAGTTGAACGCAGCGGCGTAACGAGGAAGCTGCAGCCAACCCTCTCAGACGACAGCCGCGCTCGTAGGGGATCGCAGGCGCCCGGCGAGTTTTAGGGAACCCGGCATCCCGGTCAGCGGGTCGGGTTGTAGACGGTCAGGTGGAACCCATCGGGGTCGTCGATCCCAAGACTCCTCCCGCCCCAGGGAAGTTCCGTCGGCTCTTCGGTGAGCATCCCGCCGGCCGCTTTGATCCTCACTCCGAGCCCATCGATGTCCTGAGCTGTCGTACACCAGACGCGAACGGCGACGCCCCGCTGCCGATCTCGACCCTTCGCCCAATCGTCCTGCCAGAGCCTCAATTGGCACACACCCGCCTTGAGCATCACGCCTCGAACGATTCCGCCGTTGTCGGTGACCTTGTTGCCCATGATGAAACCGAGGACGTCGGTATAGAAGCGCACGCTCCGATCGAGATCGCTCACCGTGAAGGTCGGCTCCACCGAACGCAGGCGGAGTGTCTCCCGCGCGCTCTGGCGGCGCTCGGGTTGCGCGGCCGGCTTGCGTTTTCGAGGCGGGGTCGATTTCTTCCGCGCACGAACGGGAGCAGACGCTCGTCTCGCACCGCGACGCTTTCGGACAGCCATGAAGCCTCCTTGGACTGCGATTGTAGTCCTCAACGGTTCAGCCCGCCTGAGGCTACGCGGTGACTGCACGACGGATTTGATGATTTACAATGCTGCTCGCGAACGCATCGGCGTCAGGAGCGCGTCCTCGGACCCGCACTTCACGCCGATCACCGAAGAACTGATCGAAGCCATCCAGATGCCAGACCAGGATCGACCGCCGGGCGCTCCGGGTTCGACGAGTGTTCCCAATCTCGTTGACCAATACCGTCGTCAGCAAGAAGAGCTGCGAGCGCGAGCGACGGAAATCGCCCGTCTGAAGACAGAAGTTCTCCGAGTCGCCGAGGTCGAGGCCGCAGAGATCGTCGCGAGCGCCCGCGCCGACATCCGCCGGGTCATCGTCGACGCGCGGCGGGAATTGCTGGAGCTCGCCACTCAGATCCAAACGATCACGAGTACACACGAGGAATTGGGGCCAGCTCAGGATTCTGAGTTCGTTCATGGAGAGTCCCAGCCCGAGGCGCTGTTGCTTCCAGCGGTGGACGGGCTACAGACGCGCGATCGTCTCCTCGAAGCGCGTCACGAAATCGGACGGGTACTTGACGAAGCTCGCGACGATCTCGACCACCTGAAGGCGACGGGGCGCGTAGTTCAAGGTTCTGCAGAGCCGATAGCGGCCGTTGTCACCGCAGCGACGACGGAAGACGTCATGCGGCTGCCGCAGGAGCCGTCCATCGAGTCGGCCATTCAGGCTGTGGATGTCCAGCACGTCGAGTTTCCGCGCCTCGAAGCTCAAGACCGCGACACCACCGAGCTCGCGCTGGAAGAACCCGGGCGCTCTACGACGTTTGTCAGAGCAATTGCCGGAACGCTTGTGGTCATCGCCGTTTTCGTCGTGGTCGGGACGGTCTGGTGGATGCGTGGAAGCCAGTCTCGGGACGTCCCGGGGCGAGGCGCCTCGTCGGTCAGCTTACCCGCCGCTGCGCTGCCGCCCGCCGCGCCGCAGCTGAGTTCTGCTGCGCCCGCGACGGCTCCGGCTGCCGCTGGCGTCATCGAGAACGCGGAGAAATCGCCGAACGTTGCCGTCTCGACGGGACCGACGGTTGGACGGGGCGGCGACGAGCGTTCCTCGCAGACCGCCGAAAGCAGTCAGCAGAAGCGCCTCGCGGATTCGTCTTCGGTTGCGGCACCGGCCGTGGCCCCACCGAGCGGCTCCGCTCCTGGGGTCGGCCGTCCCGCGCCTGGTCCCAAGCCAACCGTTGTCGAGACGACCTCAGATGCGGCCCCTGAGCTGACCGCTGCGGCTGAACGATGGCTCGACGCGTACTATCACCAGGACTCGGCCCGGCTGACATCGGTGGCAGCTCGAGGCATGAAGATCTCCGATCAGCGGACGACAGTGGAACGGCCGCCCCCCGGCGGCGCGCTTCGGCGATCGCTCGAGCGAGTCAACTTCCAGTTCGTCGGCGAGACCGCCATTCTGACCGCGAGGATGACGGAACGAACCGATGCGACGGACCAAGAGCGCCAATACGTCTCGTGGGTTTCGCAGGCGTGGATTCGAGAAGCGGGTCAGTGGCGCGTGATGGAGGTCCGCATCATCGGCGACACGAAATTGAGATAGATCTGCAAGTTCAGGTGGCGGTGACCGAATCGCTGCGGGATGCGAGCCGCGTGGGCGACGAAAAAAACCGATAGAGCAGCCACGCGTCGACGACGACAACGGCGGCGAGGAAGAGAAAAGGCGTGGCTCCCGTGGCGACCTTCAAGTCGCGAAGCACGGTCGAGACGCCGAACCCGACGACCCACGCGTCGAAACTCATGCACCAGCGCCGAAAGGTCTCGGCGTGCATCCGGCGAATCAGGCGCGCCCCGATCGGCACACCGACGAGGACGCTCGGAAGGATCTGCGGAATCAGCCTGATTGAGGTGGTGGTGAAGAGGCCGGTCGCGAAATATGCGACCGCGGTCATCGTCGACTCCGCCAGCCGCACAAATCCCAGCGCCGCGCGGAACTCACGCTTCGCCAGTCCCTGGTTGTTCAGCATGACCGCCAGAGGCGGCCCGGAAATCGTCGTCACGGCGTAGAGCACCCCGACGGCGGCGCCGAACGGAAAGCCGATCGACCGCTCGGCGCGGATCGGATGTCTGTAGCCGGCCGCCTGGACGAAAATCAGCGGCAGCAGCACGATGTAGGTCCAGAGCTTCAGCCACGCCGGACTCACCTGAGACACGACGAGCGTTCCGATGAGAACCCCGGGCGCCAGGCCGATGACGATCGGCATGACGCGATGCCGCACCTTTGGAAGGGCATCGCGGTTCACCCACAGGACGTACGAGTTCAGCGCCACCTCGATGAGCACGAGCGCCGGGTTCAGCACGCGGTTGGACAGAAACAGCAGCGCGAGCGGCACGGTGATCGACGAGAAACCGTACCCGAGACCGCCGTTGATGATCGCGGCGCCGAGCGTGATACAGACGAGGGCGACGACGTGGTCGACCATGCGCGCAGTAGTGTCCCACATCCCTCACGCGAACGGAATTGCGGCCGTCTCGAACCGACAAGGCGTCCGTCCCTCGAGCGTGGTGCATCCGGTGCCATCGGCTGCGCACCGGCGCCGCCGAGGCTGCCGGCCCCCCATCAATAAAGTGTGTGACTCAGGCTTTCAGTCCGGTCTGGCCCAGCAGAGTTTTCAGATCGTCCGGCAGCGGTGCCTCGAGGTCCAGGCGGGCGCGTGTGACAGGATGAGTCAGCGAAAGACGCCAAGAGTGAAGCGCCTGTCGAGAAAAAGCAGACAGGGTCGCGGCCAGATCAAGATCCTCCAGCTGCGACCAACGTGGTTCACCGTAGACAGGGTCGCCGACGATCGGCCAGCCGCACGCGGCCAGATGGACGCGGATCTGATGCGTTCTGCCGGTTGCGATCGTGCATTGGACGAGCGATAAGCCGGCTCGAGGTGCGGCGACGACGCTGAGTCGCTCGACCAGGGTCAGGCTTGGCGCCCCATCCTCCGAAACGACGCCCCGGCGCCTGTCGCGTGCATCGCGGCGCAGCGGCAGATCGATTTCTCGCGTGCGCGGCTTCACTCGTCCGTACACGGCCGCGAGGTAGATCTTCCGGGCGTCTTTCGCGGTCATGGCGCGCTGGAGGGCGGTGTGGGCGGCCGCCGTCTTCGCCACCACGACAATTCCCGTCGTCAGCTTGTCGAGCCGGCCGACAATCGACGGTCGTTGTGACGCGCCCCAGACCCGCCTATGAAGGAGCGCGTCCGTCAATGTGCCGGTGGTGTTCCTGAACGTCGGATGGACCACGACGCCGGCAGGTTTATCGACCGCCAACAGAGAATCGTCCTCATACAGAATCTCGAATGCCGCTTCGCTCCGGGGACTTTCGTCGCGTGCCGCGGTTTCAGTCGGAGGTGGCAGAAGCACGCGGACGACGTCGCCGGCGGCGACGCGCGCCGAGACCCGCCTGACGGCAGTGCCGTTCACGGTCACGCGGCCGTCCTCGATCCACTTCTGCAGACGTGTCCGGGTGGATCCACGCACGTCGCTGAGATGACGGCAAAGCGTCAGGTCGAGGCGCTGTCGCGTGTCGCCGCGATTGGTCGCGAATGTCCGGAAGCCGTCGGTCACGGGCGCTTGAGCGTACCACTCCCGCTTGCTTTGACGTCGGCCGGCGGTCTACGCTGCCAGAAAGCGCGCGGGGCGCTTCCTGTCCGCGGAAAGGGCCGTGCCCACCCATAGCACAGTGAAGGCGACGAACCTTCTTTCAGCCTGGTTGCGGCGGACTTCAGGCGTTGTTGAAAGGAGATTCGTATGGCCGCAACCGAACTGCCCGCTCGTCCGAACCTCGAACACTACCGAAAGACAGCGAAGGAGCTGCTGAAGGAGTGCCGTGCCGGCAATCCGGAGGCGATGGATCGGCTCACGCGGCATCACCCGCGACTCGCGCGAGAATCCGATCGCGACGCGGTGGCGACGCGCGTCAAACTCGCCGATGCGCAGTTCGTCATCGCGCGCGAGCACGGCTTCGAGAGCTGGCCGAAGTTCGTCAAGGGCATCGAGGCACGGAGCGGAACGCTTCAGGCCGCCGCGGTATGGCACCGTGCTGAGCGGGCGATCGAATCGGGCGACGTGGCAGCCCTCGAACCACTGCTTCGAGATCACGAACGGCTGCTGCGCACAGGGCGCCCGCAATCGTCGTGGTTGGGAGGGCTGACGCCAGACTATTCGGCTTCAGATGCCCGCGCGATCATCGCCAAGAACCACGAATTCGAGAGTTGGTCCCAGTTTGCTGCATTCGCGGCGGCGCTTGGCGATCCGTCGTCGGCGACCGCTCGCTTCGAACGCGGTGTCGACGCAGTCGTATCGGGAACGCTTTCGACGCTCGAGATGCTGCTCCGCGGAAACGACGATCTGATTCGGCTGCGTTCGACGAGGAAACACCATTCGACGCTGCTGCATTACGTCGGTGCCAACGGCGTCGAGGGCTTTCGTCAGAAGACGCCGGAGAATGCGGTCCGCATCGCCGAGGTGCTGCTCGATGCCGGCGCGGAGGTCGACGCGGTTGCCGACATGTACGGCGGCTCGACGACGCTGGGGCTGGTGGCGACGAGCATCCATCCCGAGCGAGCCGGCGTTCAACGGGCATTGATCGATCTCCTGATCTCGAGGGGCGCGTCCATCAGCCGACCCGGAGCCGGCGGCCACAATCAACTGCTCGTCAACAGCTGCCTCGCCAATGGACGCGCCGAAGCGGCCGAGATTCTCGCTGAACGGGGAGCGCCGCTGGATCTCGAAGGGGCGGCCGGCATCGGTCGGCTCGATATCGTCAGGACCTTTTTCGACGATGAAGGCGGGCTGAGAGCGACGGCGACATCGGCTCAAATGACCGCGGGGTTCACTTGGGCGTGCGAATACGGGCGGACGGACGTCGCCGATTTCCTGCTCGATCACGGCATGAAAATCACCGCCGCGCTCAAGCACCACGGCGAAACCGGGCTTCATTGGGCGGCGCTTGGGGGACATCCGGTCACGGTCGCGCTGCTGCTTCGACGGGGCGCGTCCGTTGATGCTGTCGACAAGACGTGGGGCGGCACACCGCTCGGCTGGGCGCTTTTCGGATGGCGAAGCCGTCCGCCCCGCGAGCGTGACCGCTATTACGACGTGGTTGGCGCGCTCGTGGGCGCCGGGGCGGCGGTCCGGCCGGAGTGGCTTGCCGATGAAGAGATACGCCGCGAGCCAGAACTGATCGGCCGCTTGAGCCGTGGTGCGTGACGCGCCCGTTGGATCGCGAGCGTCTTCAGCGCCTCGAAGACGAAACGGGGAGGGAGCTAGGTCGTTTCGAGGCGATTGAGGCGGGGAACATACCGTAGATTGGTCGGTCCGATGTAGGTTGATTGCGGCCGAATCAGTCTGCCGTCACGAAGCTGTTCGAGACAATGCGCGGACCAGCCGAGCACTCGTCCCGCGGCGAAAGTCGGGGTAAAGAGCTCGGCCGGCAATCCAAGGCCGTGGAGCAGCAGCGCCGTATAGAACTCGACGTTCGTATCGAGACGGCGGTCGGGTTTACGCTCGTGGAGGAGGCGAAGCGCGGTTTGCTCGACGGCCTGCGCGAGGGCATAGAGACCTCGATCGCCGCCCTGCGAGTAGAACTGTTCGGCGGCATGGCCGAGGACGTCCGCGCGCGGGTCGCGCACTCGATAAATCCGGTGACCGAATCCCATGAGTCGTTCGCCGCGATCCAGCTTCGTCCGAATGACCGCTTCCGCCCGTTCCGGCGTACCGACCTCGAACACCATGTCGAGCGCCGGACCGGGCGCGCCGCCGTGGAGCGGTCCTTTCAACGCGCCGACCGCCCCGCAGATCGCCGAGATCAGATCCGAGTGCGTCGAGATGATGACGCGCGCCGAAAACGTTGACGCGTTGAGGCCGTGGTCGCACACGGTGTTCAAGTAGGTCTCGAGAGCGCGAATGTGTCCGGCCGACGGCTCCTGCGCGAACAGCTGGTGCAGATAGTGACCGGCGTGCGACAGGTCGGTGCGGACGGAAACCGGATCGTTGCCGCACCGGATCTGCCAGTACGAGCCGACGATCGTCGGGAAGCACGCGATCGCCCGCAACGCGTCGTCCATCACGTTTTCCGTGCTCCCGAGGCTCAGGAGCGGAGCCGCCATGCGCAACGCGTCCATCGGAGGCGTCTTCCTGGCGGCGGCCTCGTGAAGCACCGCCAACGCCGCGTGCGGCAGTTGACGGCGGTCCGCCAGATCTCGCGCAAACCGTTGGATCTCGGACGCTTCCGGCAGCCGACCGTGGAGGAAGAGATAGGCGACCTCCTCGAAGGTGGCGTTCGGCGCGAGATCCTCGACCGCATAGCCTGCCAGCGTCAGCCGCCCCGCTTCGCCGTCGACCTGGCTCAACCGGGTCGATGCGGCGACGACGCCATCGAGTCCCTCTGCCATGGGTCGATCCTTGGCCAGGCGACATGGATTGTCAATATTGATTGTAAAATCAACGTGACGTGCCAGTCGCCCCTTACTACCTGACGGCCGCGCAGGCGGCTGACGCGCTGTCGATCACGCGGGAGACGTTGTACGCGTACACGAGCCGTGGCCAACTACGCTCGGAGGCGGTGCCCGGAAAATCGAGAGAGCGCCGCTACTTCCGCGAAGACGTCGAACGGCTGAGAGATCGCAAAGAAGCGAGACGCGATCCCGCGAGAGCGGCCGCCCGCGGACTCCACTGGGGCGGTCCCGTCCTCGACTCGGGTGTGACGCTGATCCATAACGGGAAAGTCTATTACCGAGGCCACGACGCGATTGAGTTGGCGAAGAGCGCGACGCTCGAGGAGGTCGCAAGTCTGCTGTGGGAGGCAGACGAGCCGCGACGGAATCGCCTGTTCAACCAGCCTGCTGTGATGTCGGCCCGGCAACTCGCGCTGATAGGGCGCCGCGCGAATACTTCTCTGACGGCGCTTCAGGCCGCGTTGCCGGTGGCCGGCGGCGCCGACTTCGCGGCCGGCGACCTCAGCGCGAACGCCGTCCGCCGGACCGGCGCGCGGATCATCCGGATGTTCACGACGCTTCTGGTGGGGCACGATTCACGGAAGCCGGTCCATCTGAGGCTTCAGGCGAGCTGGGCGCCGAAAAACGGGGCGCTCGCCGATGTCATCCGCACCGCGCTGGTCCTTTGCGCGGACCACGAGCTCAACGTGTCGGCATTCACCGCGCGATGCGCCGCGTCGGCTGGCGCTTCGCCGTACGACGTCGTGTCGGCGGCGATGGCGACTTTCAAAGGACACAAGCATGGCGGTGCGTCGGAGCGCGTGCTTGCGTTGTTCTCCGAGACGCCGACGCCGAGGGCGGCGAGGACGGCGGTCGCGACCCGGCTGCGGCGGGGCGAGCGGCTACCTGGCTTCGGCCATCCACTTTATCCCTCGGGCGATCCTCGTGCGTTGCTGCTCCTGCAGCTTGCGGAAGCCTCAGGATACGGCCGCCGGCTGAGGCACGTTCGGAATCTCCTCAAGGCCGGGAGCGACCTGCTAAGCGATTTTCCAAATCTGGATTTCGGATTGGCGGCCGTGACGCGTGCGTACGGCTTGGCCAACGACGCGCCCGCCGTGTTGTTCGCGCTCGGTCGAACCGTCGGCTGGATCGCGCATGCGATTGAGGAGTACGCGTCGGGCCGGATCATTCGCCCGCGGGCGCGGTATACGGGTCCGACGCCGTCGCATGAGTGACGCGGCGCTATGCGGCCTTCTCGCCGACGAGCGGTGCGAGCCGGTCGAGCTCGTGTCCAGCCTGATCGACGCCGAACCCGGAGTCGTAGATGCGATGCATCTCGGCGATGAGCTCGTCGCGGCGGTGAACGAGCGTCGGGCCGTCGATGAACCCCTCGTTCACTTCGGAAAGCAGCGACCGATAGCGCTCCGACACCATCCACAGGCGATGAGCGACCGATCGGTGGACAAAGAGACGCGACTCGATGCCGAACATCTCGTAGACGACGAAGGCGGCGACGGCGAGCGTCGATGTCACTACCGCGGCGTACAGGTAAGCGCGCGCAGGAACTTTCCAGCACATTGGGATCCTAAGCTTAGAATTCCACGTGGACAAGTTGTCGCG
>JADMIO011201696.1_pt1 | contig 56859 bp, 66 predicted proteins | sample 8958161 | NCBI WGS metagenome assembly JADMIO01 (sample SAMN16585339, study PRJNA669376) | soil metagenome | isolation source: Crop rotation soil | place: USA: Cullars Rotation, Alabama | collected 2011 | reverse complement strand
CGCGACAACTTGTCCACGTGGAATTCTAAGCTTAGGATCCCAATGTGCTGGAAAGTTGAACCGGAAGTCGGAGAGGTTGTCGAAGACGATGAGTGCGCCGACGGCGGTGATCGTCGCCGATGCGGCGGCGCCGATGCGGATCCAGTGGGCGCGCGTCTTGCTGATGATCAGGCGCCAGGCGAGCACCGCGATCGGGACCACCATCAGCGCGAGGAAGACGAAGTCGAACATCAGCGCCGGACCACCGTGACGCTCTTGCGGGCGCCGACGCCGAACACGACGATGCCGAGGAAATAGCCGAAATCGTACCAGCCGCCGCTGTTCGGAACCGCGTAGACCGCGACCTTGTCGGTGAACAGCGAGACGAACCAGGCGACCGGGAAGATGAAGCCGTGCCACAGGCCGTAGAGGAAGCCCGGCGCGCTCGACGTGTGCGCCGCTTCCGACTGGGTCGCCGCGCAACCCGTCGTCAGCAGGCAGGAGGGGAGCGAGATCTTCACGGGTGCCTCGACCGCATCATGTCGGCCTCCGCCTGGCTGGGGTGATAGTCGAGCCCGCCGAGCGCATGGATCGCCACGATCGCGCCGATGACGAGCAGGATCACCGCGCCCTGGTTTCCGTAGCTGCTGGCGCCAGAATCTTCAGGGGCGGGCTTGCGGCGATAATAGAAGATCCCCGCGCCGAGCAGGACGACGGCGGCCGCCAGCTCGATCATGCGCAACGTCGTCATTGCGGGCTCCGGGCCATCGCCGCGACCTGGTCGAGGCGGTTGGCGTAATTCTCGATCACCGCGGCGGTGCGCGTGACGTAGGCGCGCGCGTCGTTCCAGCGGCGCTGCTCGATCGCTTCGCGAACGCCGGGAAGGGTCTTGGCGCCATAGCCGGTCAGCGTTCCGGGCGCGTAGATGAGGTTCTTGTACCAGGGCCGGCCGGGAAGCCCGGCGGGGTCGATCAGGAGCTGGTCGATGTTCGCAAGAGCCGCGTTGATCCGGACCTGCGTAGAGCCCGGCAAGCGATCCTCGCGGCCAAGCAGTGCGTCGGCGTCGGCCGCGGCGCGCTGCAGGTGATCGGCGGCGTTCTGCAGCGCAAGCATGTCGATCAGCGGCGTGATGCCCTTGTCGGCCGGGGCGACCGTCGGGTCGAACGGCGAGGAAGCGAGCTTGAACGCGCCTTCGCGGCGGACATCGGCGAGCGTCCGGTCCTTCTCCCGCTGCTTGCTCGCGAGATCCATGACCTGGTCGACATAATGCGACACGGTGCCGGCGAAGTCCGAGTAGCGCGCCGGCACGCGCGGTGCATCAGCTGCGCGCATCACCAGGCGCCCGATGACCTTGGACAGGGTCGCGGCATAAGCAAGACCCGGGTCGTCGAAATGCATCACGTGATAGAAAGTGTCGTAGGCCGAGTGATAGCTTCCGCCTGACGAGCCCTCGCCGCCGAAGCCGAGGTTGATCGCCGGAATCCCGAGATGCTGGACGAACGGCGAATAATCGGAGCCGGAGCCGAGCGGACCCATTGGAAGATCGCCGCCGGACCGCGCCGCGTCGACGACCTCGGCGCGCTGGGAATCCGGATTGGAATAGCTGTCGGCGACAATCCGCGCGCGGGCGCGCGCGGCAACCGGCACTCCGGTCTGCGGGTCGAGCACGTCATTGGCGGCCGTGTCGACGAAATGCTGGAGGTCGTGATTGCCCTCCGCGTCCAGGAAGCCGCGCGCGTTGCTATCGGTGTTGATGTAGAGAAGCGCCTTGGCTTTCAGCTCATCAGCGTGGGTTTCGGCCCATTCGGTCGAGCCGAGAAGGCCCGGCTCCTCGCCGTCCCAGCTCGCGTAGACGATCGTCCGCACCGGCCGCCAACCCTGGCGGTAGAGCGTGCCGAGAGCCTTGGCTTCGTTCATCAGCGCGACCTGGCCGGTCAGCGGGTCGGAAGCTCCGAAGACCCAGCCGTCGCGGTGATTGCCACGGACGATCCATTGGTCGGGATAGACCGCGCCGGGAAGCCGGGCGATCACGTCGTAGATGGGCTTCAGCGACCAGTCGGACTTGACCGCGAGATGTATCCGGACGGCCTCGGTGCCGCCCCAATGATAGGTCATCGGAAGCCCGCCGCGCGCACTTCCCGTAACGACGGGTCCCTGCAAGCCGGCAATGATCTTCGACGCATCGCCGTAGGAGATCGGAAGCGTCGGAATGTGGAGAAGAGTCGGCGCTTCCGCTCTCGTCAGCCTCTTGGCGTTCGCGGTGGCGCCGACGCCGGGCGTCAGCGGATCGCCCGGGAAGTTCGTCATGTCCTGGACCGAGCCGCGCTGGACTCCGCCGGCGGGCCGCGCGCCACCCTTCGGGAAAGTGTCGCCGCCGGCGTAACCGTCGTCGGCGGGGTCGGAATAGATCAGGCAGCCGACCGCGCCGTGCGCCTCCGCCAGCTTTGGCTTGAGGCCGCGCCAGCCGCCGCCGTAACGGGCGAGGACGATCTTGCCCTTGACGCTGATCCCGCGCTGCTCGAGCGCGTCATAGTCATAGGGCATTCCGTAATCGACGTAGACGACGGGCGCGGTGACGTCGCCGTCACCCTGGTAGGCGACATAAGGCGGAAGCGCCTTGGCGAGCATCGCGGGCATAAGGCTCGGATCCTCGGCGACCGGCGGCTCCTGCCCGCCAAGCGTCACGTGCTCCGGTGCGACCAGCTCGAGCGTTGTCGAGATCGGTGTCGGATAGAGCACGTCGAACTGCTCGATATGCGCATCCCAGCCCCATTGCTGGAACTGCGCCAGCTCGAACTCGGCATTGGCCTTGTCGTGCGGCGATCCGACATTGTTCGGCTCGGACGACATCTGCTGAAGCCATTGCTGCTGCTCGGCAGGATCGATCAGCGCATCGAAGCTTTTCTCGAGCGACTGCGTGTCCGTGGGCGGCGCCGCGAGTGCCGGTGTGGTGGCAAAGGCGAGAGCCGTAGAAGCGAAAAACGCGAACTTCATCCCCGGAACATGCTCCATCCAAAAGCGAGGGTGGCGGCGCTCATCACCAGATCGAGCGCAATCACGCCGAGGATGACCGCCCCGGCGCCCTTCGCGAATTTTCGGACGTGCAGCGGCTTCATCACACCTCTCCCACCGGGAGAGGGAGGGGCCCGGCCCCGGACTTGGTTCGGGGCCGGGAGGGTGAGGCCGATCGGTCTTCCTCACCCTTCTGCGGCTTCGCCGCTCCCTCCCTTTCCCATTGGGAGAGGGAATTGGCGATCGTCTCCAACACACCGTCGGCATTGCTCATCACGTCGTTGTTCCAGAACCGGAGCACTCGGTAACCCTGCGCTTCGATGAAGCGCGTGCGGCGGTCGTCATACAGCTTGGCGGACGCATGCTGTCCGCCGTCAATCTCGATGATGACCTTTTCGGCAAAGCAGGCGAAGTCTGCGATGTATGGCCCGAGCGGCATTTGGCGCCGCCATTTGTAGACGGGTAATTTCCGCCGGAGCGCGCTCCAGAGCTTCTTTTCCACTTCGGTCGAGTCACGACGAAGCTTCCGTGCACGTTGCACGGTTCCAGTTTTTGCTTCGTCGTAGACTTTCACTTCGTCACTACCTCACCCTTCCGCCGCTTCGCGGCTCCTTCCCTCTCCCAAGGGAGAGGGACTGCTCACTGACACGCGAGGCACTCGTCATAATCGGTGCTCGATGCGAGCTGGATTTCCTTCAGCTCGGGCGTGTTATCGGCTTCGACGCCGCCGGCGAAACCGGCGCGCTGAACGGACTTCGAACGCAGGTAATAGAGCGACTTGATGCCGAGCTCCCACGCGCGGAAGTGCAGCATCATCAGGTCCCACTTGTCGACGTCGGCCGGGATGAAGAGATTGAGCGACTGCGCCTGGTCGATGAAGGGCGTGCGGTCGGCCGCAAGCTCAATCAGCCAGCGCTGGTCGATCTCGAAGCTGGTCTTGTACACGTCCTTTTCTTCCTGGGTGAGGAAGTCGAGGTGCTGGACGCTTCCGCCCTGCTCGAGGATCGAGTTCCAGACCGTCTGGCTGTCCTTCGACTTCTCCTTCAGCATCTTCTCGAGATACGGGTTCTTGATCGAGAAGGAGCCGGACAGCGTCTTGTGCGTGTAGATGTTGGCGGGGATCGGCTCGATGCAGGCCGAAGTCCCGCCGCAGATGATCGAGATCGACGCCGTCGGGGCGATCGCCATCTTGCAGCTGAAGCGTTCCATCACGCCCATGTCCATCGCGTCGGGGCAGGGGCCGCGCTCCTTCGCCAGCATCATCGACGCCTGGTCGACCTGCGCACGAATATGCTTGAAGATCTTGAGGTTCCAGCTCTTCGCCATCGCGCCTTCGAACGGGATGTTCCGGGCCTGGAGGAAGGAGTGGAAGCCCATCACGCCAAGGCCGACGGAACGCTCGCGCTCGGCGCTGTACTTGGCGCGCGCCATCTCGTCGGGAGCGCGGGCGATGTAATCGCTCAGCACGTTGTCGAGGAAGCGCATGACGTCCTCGACGAACTGCTTGTCCTTGTTCCACTCGTCCCAGGTTTCGAGGTTGAGCGACGACAGGCAGCACACCGCGGTGCGGTCGGCGCCGAGATGGTCGCGCCCGGTCGGAAGCGTGATTTCCGAGCAGAGGTTCGAGGTCGAGACCTTGAGGCCCAAGTCGCGGTGATGCTTCGGCATCGACCGGTTCACCTGGTCGATGAAGATGATGTACGGCTCACCCGTCGCGAGGCGGGTCTCGACCAGCTTCTGGAACAACGAGCGGGCATCGACCGAGCCGCGAACGCTTCCGTCCTTGGGCGACTTCAGCTCGAACTCCGATCCGTCGCGGACCGCTTCCATGAACTCGTCGGTGATCAGCACGCCGTGGTGCAGGTTCAGCGCCTTGCGGTTGAAGTCGCCCGAGGGTTTGCGGATCTCGAGGAACTCCTCGATCTCCGGATGCGAGATGTCGAGGTAACAGGCGGCCGAGCCGCGGCGCAGCGAGCCCTGGCTGATCGCGAGCGTCAGGCTGTCCATCACGCGGACGAAGGGGATGATGCCGCTGGTCTTGCCGTTGAGGCCGACCGGCTCGCCGATGCCGCGCACGCAGCCCCAGTAAGTCCCGATGCCGCCACCCTTGGAAGCGAGCCAGACATTCTCGTTCCAGGTACCGACGATGCCCTCGAGGCTGTCGGAAACGCTGTTGAGATAGCAGCTGATCGGAAGGCCGCGTCCGGTGCCGCCGTTGGACAGGACCGGGGTCGCCGGCATGAACCAGAGCTTCGAGATATAATCGTAGACGCGCTGCGCGTGGTCGGCATCGTCGGAATAAGCGGCGGCGACGCGCGCGAAGAGGTCCTGGTAGCTTTCGCCCGGGAGCAGGTAGCGGTCGCGCAGGGTCTCCTTGCCGAACTCGGTCAGGAGCTCGTCACGCTTGGCGTCGGTTTTTACGTCGAACCGAGGCGCATGGACCGACTTCGTGCCGCTCGCGGCGGTTGCGACATCGTCGGCGGGAACTTCGCTACTGCTACTGAAATCCATCTTGCTTCCCCGTCCCTCATCGGTCCTGTCGAGGACCATTTGTTCCCCAATTGTTCGACTCGGAGCCATAACGCGGCATCCTAGCCTTTTTTGCGGTTCGACGGGGCTTTTTCACTTGCCGTCCCCTGTGGAAATCGGGGACGAGTGGGCCCTCCGCCGGAATATAGTCATTCCGACGTTAGAACACCAGTGGTTGAGTGTTCCCCCTCCCTCGCTACTACCTATAGTGCCTGAACCGTAATTCAGCGCAAGCAGGTAAATGCACCATCAACAAAAAATGCTGTGGATTTGCAGCGAAGCAACGATGGTCGTGATGAATGCCGAGCCGGTTGCCGTGGCTGCCATCGTTCCGTAAGCGAAGTGCCAGACGAGACAGGGGCTGCAATGTTCAACTGGTTCCAGGGCCTCCTTCCGAGGACCAGCGACTTCTTCGCGATGTTCGAGCGGCATGCGGCAACCCTCGTGGCCGCGGCGAACGCGCTCGAGCAACTGGCGGAGGACCGCATCGATCCCAAGGAGGGGATCGCCGAGATCAACCGCCGCGAGCATGAGGCCGACGACATCATCCGGCAGGTGCTTCGCTCGGTCCGCCAGACGTTCCTGACTCCGTTCGACCGCGGAGCGATCACTTCGCTCATCGGCGCGATGGACGATTCGATCGACGAGATGCAGGACACCGCCCGGGCGATCGCGCTCTACGAGCTGAAAACGTTCGAGCCCGAGATGAAGCGGATGGTCGCGATCATCGTCGAGGCCGCAGCGTTGACTTCCGAGGCAATCCCGATGCTCCGCGACCTCTCCGGCAAGGGCGCGAACATCCACAACCTGACCGAGAAGCTGGTGCAGCTCGAAAGCCAGGCCGATGTCGTTCATGCGGCGGGCCTAAAGAAGGCGTTCCAGGATCATTCGCACGAACCGATGGAGTTCATGGTCGCGCGCGAGATCTACAAGCATCTGGAGCGCATCACCGACGCCTTCGAGGATGTCGCGAACGAGATCGACGGCATTGTGATCGACCACGCCTGAGCGACCGGCAAGCGTGCACCATCTCGCTCTTCCGCTGCTGATCGCCCTGATCGTCGTCGCGCTGGGATTCGATTTCCTGAACGGCCTCCACGACGCGGCCAATTCGATCGCGACCGTCGTTGGGACGAGAGTCATCAGCCCAGTCTGGGCTGTGGCGTTCGCCGCATTCTTCAACTTCGCCGCTTACTTCCTCGCGCTGCAATGGCCGGCGCTTCACAATGTCGCCGACACGATCGGCAAGGGCCTGATCGACAAGGACCTGGTGACGCCCGCCGTGGTGTTCGGGGCCTTGATCGGGGCGATGTTCTGGAACGTGGTGACGTGGGTGAAGGGCATCCCATCGTCCTCCAGCCACGCACTGGTCGGAGGAATCGTCGGCGCGGGCGTCGCGCATGCGGGTTTCCCGAGCATCCAGTGGATCGGGCTCAACAAGACGCTCATTGCGATCGTCGCTTCGCCGGTCCTCGGTTTGATCCTGACGATGGCGATCATGCTGTTGACGAGCTGGCTGGGAGTCCGGGCGAGCGCTCGCGGGGCGGAGCGAACCTTCCGCGGGCTGCATGTGATTTCCGCAGGGACATTGTCGCTCAGCCACGGCCTCAATGACGCCCAGAAGACGATGGGCCTGATTACGGTGCTTCTCTATTCCACGGGCTATCTCCAGGGCCATTTCGAGGTGCCCAATTGGGTCGCATTGAGCTGCTACATCGCCATGGGCCTCGGCACGCTGACCGGCGGCTGGCGGATCATCGAGACGATGGGCACGCGCATCACGAAATTGTCGCAGCACCAGGGGTTCAGCGCGTCGACGGGCGCATCGATCATGCTGTTCGCGGCTTCGGCGCTCGGGATTCCGGTGTCGACGACGCACACGGTGACGGGATGCGTCATCGGCGCGGGCGCGGCACGGCGCGCCTCGGCCGTGCGCTGGGGAGTCGCGGGCAATGTCGCGGTGGCCTGGGTGATCACGATTCCGGCCTCGGCGACGGTCGCGGCGCTCTTCTACTGGCTGGTTAGCGGTGAGTTTGTCCGGTTCGGGATCGCGGCCGCGCTGATCGCGTTCGTCGCCTATTCCGCAAGGGCCTGGCGAATCCAGACCTGATTACCGCGCGCCGGTCGTTATGGTAGCATAACGAGCGTGCGGCCCTTCGAATTCATCATCCTCTTCTTCTCGTTCATCTACACGCTCGCGCTGACGCATCTGCTGTTCGCGTGGACCCGGATGATCCGGCACCGGAGGGAGCTGGTCTTCTCCTGGCCGCACATGCTCTGGATGCTGATCGCGCTGGTCAATCTATGCGCGAACTGGATCAGCCTGTGGGATTTCCGGACGGATGGAAGCCTGGGCCTCGCGACTATCGTCGGCGGCTTCCTGTTCGTCATCATCAATTATTTCGTGTGCGCGCTCGTCAGCCCCGATTTCGAAGGCGGCGAGACCTATGACATGCGGCATTTCCACCAATGCGAGGGGCGCACCTACATCGCGGCGGTCCTCGTGCTGATTGCGTCGTCCATCGTGGTCAATTTCCTTGCCGGCGCTGAGCTCAACGTCACCCATTGGTCGACCGAGAACGAGCTTGTCTGGGCAATGCTGATTCCCGTGATCGCGCCGCTCGTTTCAAAGCGCGGATGGATCCAGATCGTTGCGCCCTCGGCGCTACTGGTCATGAACATCGCTTACGCGGTCATTTATTATCCGGTGCTCAGCTGACCGGTGACAGGAGAACCAAGCGCGCCTAGCGGGCGTCTTATGGTCCGCATGAGGGCAGCACCGGTTCCGATCCGCTTCGCCTGGGCGGCGCTGTTCGCGCTGCTTCTTGCGGTGCGCTCGCTGGCACCTGAGGGATTCATGCCGGCGTTCGATCACGGAGGAGTGACGATCGTCGCGTGCCCGGATGCGAACCCGCCGATGACGGCGATGCACCATCACAAGTCGCCGGGTCATAATTTCGCGCACCAGCCGTGCCCATATGCATCGGCGTCCTCGCTGGGCGCGTTGGGGCCGGACGGGGCGCCGCTGCTTCTCCCGGTGGCATTCTTCGCCGCGACCTTGCTGCTCGGGCGGACGTTCCTGTTCGTCGAGCGTCACCGCAGCCGTGATCGACCTCCGCTGAGAGGACCGCCGATCCCCGCCTGAACATCCATCCGTTCAGACGAAGCTGGGGATTTCAACAGATGATTGGTTTCAAGAAGGCCGCGCTGATCGCGACGATCGCGCCCGCGCTATTCACTTTTTCGACTGCCGCCGAAGCTTGCGCGAGCTGCGGCTGCACGCTCACTGCCGATTGGCTGAGCCAGGGACTTGCCGCGCAGCCGGGAACGACGCTTACGCTTCGCTACGATTATATTCCGCAGACGGTGCTGAGGGCCGGCTCGCACAAGGTCGACCGCGGCGCGATCGACTTCCCGACCGACCGCGAGATCGAGCGCTACACTTACAACCATAGCTTGACCGTCACGCTCGATCACCAGTTCGCGAACGACTGGGGCGTGGACGTGCAGCTGCCGGTGCTCACCCGGCCGCACAGCACGATCGCCGAAGATACGACCGAGCCGAGCCATTCGGACACGAAAGGCATCGGCGACCTCCGCGTCGTCGGACGCTGGCAGGGCTTGTCGACGCGGGGGAATGTGACTGGCCTTGAAGCCGGGCTGGTTCTCCCGACCGGCACGTTCCGCCAGACGTTCGACGACGGACCGGACGAAGGCGAGGAGGTCGACCGGGGGCTTCAGCCGGGGACGGGGACGGTCCATGCAGTGCTAGGTGCCTATCATCTGGGCGCGATCTCGTCCGAGCTCGGCTATTTCGTGCAGGCGACGGAGCAGGTGCCGCTCACCAGCCGCGACGGCTACAAGCCGGGAAACTTCGCTCAGGCTTCGGCGGCGCTCAATTTCACGCGCTGGCGAAACATCACGCCGCAGCTGCAGCTGAGCTTCCGCAAGACCTGGCGCGACCGCGGGCCGAACTCCGACCGGCCCAACAGCGGCGGGGAGCAGGTGGACCTGGCGCCCGGACTGTCGGCCAAGCTGGGGACGAAGGTCGTCGGCTTCACCTATGTCGAGCTGCCGCTCTACACTCGGGTCAACGGCTATCAGCTGGTGCCGAAAGCGAAATTCTCAGCCGGGTTGCTGTTCCACCTTTAGCGGCGCAGCAAAGGGGTGACGACACGCTCGAGCGTCGCTTCGTCGACAATCGACTTGCCGTCGCCCTTCGTCGCGAAGACGAGACGGCCCGTGCGGTCGTAGACTCGGGTGACGGGCAACGCGGTGGGGATGGCGCGGCGCGGCATCTTCACGTCGTCGACTCGCGCGACGGGGAAAGCGAACTGGCTGGTCATGTTCTGCAGCTTGCGGTCGGAGACGCCTTGGTCGATCGACACCGCGAGCATGGCCAGTCCCTGGCTCCGGTGCCTTTGGTAGTAAGTGTTGAGGATCGGCATCTCCAGCCGGCACGGCGCGCACCACGTGGCCCAGAAGTGGACGATAGTCACTTCGCCGTTGCTGTTGAACGGAGCGCCCATGATCGTCCTCGTGGACTGGAAGGGCGCGGCTGCGACCGGCAGGGCTCCGCCTAGCGCAACGCCGGCGATCAGAAAGCGAAATAAGCGCACTCAGCAATCCCCTCGACCGGATTGGACGCGCCTTAAGCGAAACGCGTTCCCGCTTCCACTTCGCGTAAAGAAAGCATGGGCATTGGCGCCGGCGGCCGAACCGGTCTCGACTGAACTTGTTCGACGAGGCAGAAAAGCGTCCGATGCGGGGGCGGAACATTCTGGCGGCGGTGCTGCTCTGTGGCGCAAGCGCGGCTGTAGCGGCGGAACAACCGCCGATCTGTGCAGACCGGCCTGGCAAGGCGACATCTGCATGCACCGTCCTTGCGGGACATTGGCAGGTCGAGACCGGCTTCGCCGACTGGAGCCTCCAGAAGGAGAGTGGAGAACGCGATACCTCGCTCGCCGTTGGCGAGACCGCGATCAAATACGGGCTCACCGATGCTTCCGACATCGAAGTCGACTTCACGCCCTGGCAGCGCGCGACGAGCCGCTCTCCCGGCCTTCATGAAAGCGCCAGCGGGATCGGCGATTTGAACCTGATCTACAAGCAGCGGCTTTCTCGGGCGGACGCGCCGGTGCAGGTGATCGCGATGCCGGTGGTGAAGGTGCCGACCGCGAACCATTCCCTCGGCAATGGCAAGTGGGAGGGCGGGCTGTTGATGCCGATCGGCTATGCGATCCCCAAGTCGCCGTTCAGTATCGCGCTCACATCGGAAGTCGATTTGACCGCCGACGGTGATGGTCACGGCCACCATGCCGCAATGGCGCAGGTCGTCAGCCTCGGCTGGGCTGTGACTGACAAGCTTAATCTTTCCGCCGAGCTGTGGGGCGGCTGGGACTGGGATCCCGCCGGCACGACACGGCAGGTCAGCGCGGACGGCGCCATCGCTTATTTGCTCAGCAACGTCATGCAGCTCGACGCCGGCGCGAACTTCGGGCTGAACCGAAACACGCCGGACATCGAACTTTACGCAGGTCTCTCGAAGCGGTTCTGACCTAGCTGTCGATCCTGATCCGCAGGACCTCTCCGGGCCCGTTCGGAAGCGAGGGCGGCGGGCCGAATCCCCAGACGGAAACATAAAGGGCTCCGTCGGGGCCGAAGGTCATCGCCGACGGGAGGTTTAGCCCGCTTGCGATCACCTGGCGCGTTCCTCCACTAATCCGCACGATGTCGCCTGTGCCAGGGGTGGGATTGCCCGCCACCGTGGTGTTTTCGAGCACGTACATGCGTCCGGAACTATCGAAGGCAACGCCCGTGATCATGGTGAAGCCGGTCTTCACCACGGTGACGGTGCCGGTCGTCGACACCCTGATGATCTTCGATGAGCCGGGCGTGATGGGGAAGGTGTTCAAATTCCCGATGTAAAAATTGCCGCCGCGATACGCCACCGAGGTCGGGACGATGTGCCCTTGCGTCGCGCTGATGTCGGCGACCCGCGCAACGGCGCCGCTCGCTCTGACGCGATCAAGCTCGCCGTGGTTTGGCTCGACCGCGTAGAGCGTCGGGCCGACCGCAACCATGCTGTACCAGGTGCCGTCGGGTTCGAAATCGTCCGGCTCCGGATTGGCGACGGGATGGGCCATCTGGAATGCGCTGAGGTTTGCAACGCGGATGGGAGTACCATTGGCGCTGAGCCGAAAGACCCCGTTCACCGTATTCGGAACGCCATGCGAGCACCCGCTGCCGGCGGTCAGCGCATAAAGCGTGTTCCCGATCCATGCGATGTCGGCCACGCCGCTGACGAGGCTGCCGAGATCGGGATTGGTCTGGCTCGACGGGAATTTGTCGGTCAGGGTGGTCCGGACGCCATTGATCACCTTCGAAATGCGGCCTCCCGTCGGAGCACCGGTGTAGGGGCCGGCGTCCGGAACCTGGTCGCACTGGCCTGCCGTCGAAGTGGTGCCGCCAGGGCCGCCTTCGGCGACGTAGAGAATTCCGTCGGGCCCGAATTTCAGGCCGCGCGGATTGTTGAAGCCAGTCGCATAGACCGAAACGTTCGTCGTCGCGGCCCCGCGGATGACCTGTGGAGCGCGCCCGGACTCGGCTGGAGCGCTCATGCCGAGGACGGCGATCGCGCTTGCGAGCAGGAATGCACGGCGGCTTGGAATTTTCGTCATACCCGGTTCCCCCAATTCTCAGACGCGGGCCGCGATGCAGCCATCAGCGCGTTTCACAGGAGACAGGTCCATCTGGCGGGCGATGGCGGGGCGCCAGCACAAGGACGTTATGCCTTGTACGCTTGCCGGCGCAGGGTCCGTTCACGAATTAGATATGCGACTGCCGGGCCCCAATTCCGGCGCTGCCGCCTCTACGCCGATCGGCTCGAAAGTAAAGATGGAATAAATCATCTTTAGTTAATCGAAGTTCGACACGCAGGCTCATGCTTGAATAGGCAGATTTCTAGCGGAAGCGCGAAAAAAGCCCGCCGAGACAAGCCACAGCAGCGCGAACACACAGCAGAACAACATGGCTTTGAAGGGGCCGCCAGGGAGGCTCGCGGTCGAGGGCGCAGTCGCGATCAGCGTTCCGAGCAAGAGCTGCATGATCGCCACGCCGACCATGGTACGGGCCATGCCGTCGGGGCGAAACCAGGCGGCGAAGGCGCCGACGACCGCGGCCATGATCAGCATGAAGAAGCCGGCGCCGTTGCCGTCGTCGCGAACGACCGTGGTCCATATCGTGAGAAGGGAAGTCACGACCGCGACTGCGACCCCGGTGCGATATTTCCGGCTTCCGTTCGTGTGTTCGGTCAAATCGTACACCCCAGTCATGCCTGTGCTCCTTTGCGGCGACCGGCTCTTATCATGGCGGCCGAAGGCATGAGCGGCATGAGCAAGGCATGAGGAACGGCTGAAAAACAATGCTCACCGTCGCAAATGAGTGGAAACGGAGCTTTTCCTGAGGCAAGCGTCCGACACGCTTGTTTTCGGCACGAAGGAGTCGGACATGGCTGGAATTCTCGGGAAATTTCACGTCGAGCACAGCACGCATGGCGTCCGGGTGAGCGCCCGCGCGCACCATCTTACCAACGATTGCTCGACGGACGGCGAAATCGACGACGCGATCGAAATGCTGAAGAACGATCTCGACGCATGCGGACGCGAGATGAAGCGGCTTGCCGCGATCGACCGTCGTGGCGCTCTATTCGAGGGCTGGCCGTCCGCGAAGGATCGCTTGCTCGACGCCTGAGCGCCTAGGCGCCCAGCATTTTCTTCACGCCGCGCGCCGCCTGGCGCAGCCGCTGCTCGTTCTCGACCAGCGCGATCCGGACGAAGCCTTCGCCTTCCTCGCCGAAGCCGACGCCGGGAGCGACCGCGACATGCGCCTCGGTCAGGAGCTTCTTGGCGAACTCCATCGAGCCCAGATTGTGGAAGCGCTCGGGGATCGGGGCCCAGGCGAACATGCTCGCCTGCGGGACGGGAATCGCCCAGCCCGCGCGTCCGAAACATTCGACCATCACGTCGCGGCGCTTCTTGTAGAGCGCGCGGTTGTGCTCGACGATGTCCTGCGGGCCGTTGAGGGCGGCGACCGCCGCCGCCTGCACCGGCGTGAATGCGCCATAGTCGAGGTAGGACTTCACCCGCGCCAGCGCCTCGATGAGGCGCGCGTTGCCGACGGCGAACCCGATCCGCCAGCCGGCCATGGAATAGGTCTTGCTCATGGACGTGAACTCGACCGCCACTTCCCTGGCGCCGTCGACCTGCAGGATCGAGGGCGTGGGCGTATCGCCGAAGTAGATCTCGGCATAAGCAAGGTCGGAGATGACGATCAGCTCATGCTCGCGCGCGAAGGCGACCAGCCGCTCGTAAAAGGCGAGGTCGGCGACATAAGCGGTCGGGTTCGACGGATAGCCGATCACCAGCACCTTGGGCCGCGGGACGGTGTAGCGCATCGCGCTGGTCAGCCGCTCGAAGAACTTTTCGCCCGGCGCTGCCGGGATCGAGCGGATCGCCGCGCCGGCGATGATGAACCCAAAGCTATGGATCGGGTAGGACGGGTTCGGAGCCAGGACGACGTCGCCCGGAGCGGTGATCGCCTGGGCAAGATTGGCGAGGCCTTCCTTCGACCCCAAAGTGACGATGACTTCCTTGTCGGGATCGAGCGCCACGTTGAAGCGGCGCCGATAATAAGCGGCTTGCGCTTTCCGTAGCCCCGGGATTCCGCGGCTGGCGGAATAGCGGTGGGCGTTGGGCTTGTTCGCAACTTCGGCCAGCTTGTCGATGACGTGCTTGGGCGGCGCGCCGTCGGGATTGCCCATGCCGAGGTCGACGATGTCCTCGCCGCGGCCGCGCGCCGCTGCCTTCATCGCGTTCACTTCGGCGAAGACGTAAGGCGGCAGGCGCTGGATGCGGTAGAATTGATCGTCCATCGCCCGCCGTCATCGCAGCCATGCTGCAGTGCGGCAAGCCTGCGGGGTCAGGCGGCGAGCGAGCCGGCAATCACCTGCGAGGCAAGCATCGCCTGCGGGTGCGCGGAGACGGCCGTCGAGACCAGCGCGCCGGAGGCAAGGGTCGCGATCAGAAGGACGATGGTCGTGCGGGACAAAGTGTTGAGCTTCGAGTTCATTGCCATTCTCCACTATTGAGCCGAGTCGTGCGGCTTAGCTACATTTGTAGCGCTACTTTTGTAGCGTCGTCAACAGCAAAGTTTTCGGCAGGGCTATTCGCGGTACGGCGGGAGGGACCAGCCGCGCAGAATTGCGCCCCCGCGAAGGAAGAAGCCGGCGACGATCGCGATCGCGGCGGACGGCCAGACTGCGAGGCCGACAAGGGTCAGGCAGACGAACAGGCCTGCGGAAAGCGCGGCGGGCGTGACGTAAAGCTGCTTTTGCATGAGCACCGAGGGCTCGCCCGCGAGCACGTCGCGGATGATGCCGCCCGCGCAGGCGGTGAGGACGCCCATCCCGAACGCTGGGACGGGGGCGACTCCGAATCCGAGCGCCTTTGCCGCGCCATAGGTGGCGTAGGCGGCCATGCCGCCGGCGTCGAACCACAGCAGCGCTTGCCCAGCGAACCGGCGCCTGCTTGCGACCCACACGAGGAACGCAGCGGCCATGCAGATGAGGAGAGTGCCATTGGTGTGGACCCAGAAAACAGGCGCGCCGATCAGCAGGTCGCGGATGGTGCCGCCACCGACGCCGGTGATCACCGCGAAGAAGACGAAGGTGACGAGGTCGAGACGTCTCTCGGCAGCGACCAGCGCGCCCGAGACCGCAAACACGGCGATTCCGAAGTAATCGAGAAGGACGAGTGCGTTGGGGAAGTGCAGCGCGTTCACGGCCTGACGAGCGTTTCCTGCGCCGCCACTGCCCGCCAGCGATGGTTCCGACAGACGAAGACGTCGGTGAACCGGACCGCTCCGGCGATCGTCCCGTCCGGTCCCGTCTGCGTGTTGAGTCCCCGGACCATCGCCATCGAGCCTTCGAGCGTGGTCTTCAGCTCCGAGAGGTGAAGCGTCGAGGCCGCGCGATGCGGCAGATTCGCGAGGACGGTGGCGCGGCTTAGGGCGCGGCCTCGCCAGTCGTTGTCCGAGAAGGCGGGATCGAGGATGCATTCGAGCGCGGCGGAATCGCGCCGTTGAAGCGCGCTGACCCAGGCGGTCTCCGTTGCGATCACGCCGGCCGCGCTCAACGGCTGCGACGGGCAGGCACTAGCTGCCGCCGCCCCTGCGGAGCCGAGAATCGCGACCAAAGGCAGGATAACAGACATGCTTCGCGCCTATTGCGGCTGGCGAGCCTTCGCAACTTCGGCGGCTAGTCCGACTTTTGCAGGTCTTCCTTGATCTTGGTGGTGATCAACTCCTTCGCCTTTTCTGTCTGCCGGGCGTCGATCAGCTGGATGACGTCGAGCGGCACGTTGTCGGCACGAGGAGCATGGGGCGAGAAAGCGAGCGGCTCGAGCAGCGATCGCGCCGTCCGTGCGTCGTCGGAGACCAAGTCCTGGCGCGCGAGCAGCAGGCGGACGGGGGCCGCTTCGGGCGCCAGCACCGCGGCGCGCATCAATCCTTGGACCGCTCCCGGTGAGGGCGTGCTGCCCTCGCGGACGAAGCTCGCATAATATTCGAACAGCGGCATGACGTCGTTGGGTTCGGCGTGATTGGCCTTGAGGAACCACTGGCGAGCTTCTTGCCAGGCGGCCGCATCCGTACTCTTCGCCTCCGACAGCTGTTCGGTAGCCGCCATCCCTTTCACGACCAGGGCGTCGACATTGCCCGGAGCAAGATGTAGCGCCGCATCGGCGGCTTCGGAGGCTCGCTCGGGCCGATCGGTAGCATATTCGATTTCGGCGAGCTCGGCCTGGACGCGGGGATCGTCGGGATAGCGATGCGCGATGCCGCGAGCTTCCAGCGCAACGCCAAGCTCGTGCCCCTGCGGAATCCCGCTCCGCATCCGGGCATAAGGCGGGATCATCGCAGCCTCGCCCGGGCTGAGGTCCCTCAGCGTAACTGTGATCGGAGTCGCGCTTGGCGGGATCTTCAGCTGGGCGGCAATCTTGTGGGAGTAAGCCTTTAACTCCCTGTCGAGCGTCTTGAGGTCGCCGAAGGCGATTTGCGCGGCGTGAAGCGGCGTGTTGCCGCGATTGACGAGGTCCATGTAACGGGCGAGCTGACCTTCCCGCGAATGGTTCAGCATCAGATAATGGGTCAGCAGCCACGCGCGCCCGTAGAATGAATCCAAATTGTAGGCGGTGATGTTCGAGCTGTTGGAGTCGAAGATGTCGTACAGCGAGAGGTCGCTGTGGAAGATCGCCTCGGCCCGATAGTTGGCGGGATAGCCGATGATCACCGAACCGTCCGGCTCGAAGCCCGCGGTCGCGTTGAATTCAGCGAACCCTTCCGTGAACCATTTCGGATATGCGATCGGGAAGTTGTTGAAGGCAAAGTGGTGGCTGTATTCGTGCAGCAGGAGCGTCTGCGAGCTCCATCCGCCGATCGGCGCCTTGGCATCCGCCTCCGGCATGTAGAGGCTGACGATCAGCGACTGTTTCACATGTGGCTGATAATATCCGAGGACCGCTGTGCAATTGCAGGTGTCGAGAAACAGCCGATCCCGGAAGGCGTAGATCGCCAATGGCCGAAGGTGTTGGTCGGGATCGTCCGCGACCCCATAGAGGCGACGGAGCGCGCCGTCGAACCGCTCCAGGCGCTCGGCGAAGGCTTTGGCCTTCTCCTTCGACTCGTTGATCGTCAGAAGGAAATGATTGGTCCGCGCTTCATACCATTTGGCACTCGCCGAGGTGGGGAAGCGCGGCCCACGCAAAGAATCGACGCATACGTAACTCCCCCATCCCCACGATTCGGAGGGGGGATTGAAGCAAGAGCCGCATCTGCAGTCGAGGGGGCAAATCGACCGCCTGACAAGACATCGGCCGGCGGCGAGACTACATTGTCCGGATGGACAGCGAAGCAAGCACCGCGGGCATGGGTGGCCCGACCCTGGAAGACTGGCAGCATTGGACGCTGGTGATGGGGCGCGCGCAGCAGATGCTGATGGAGTTCTGGGCCGAGCAGGTGAAGAAGGGGCAGCCCATGCCGTCCTTCAGCTGGGATCCCAGCGCTTTCGGATTCGGCGCCCATCAGCCCGCGACCGACCCGATGGCGCTGATGAGCGCCGGCGCGCAAGCGTGGGCCAAGGGCCTCGAGACATGGGGCAAGATGCTGGGCGGAGTCGGTACGGCCCCGGCTTCGGAGAGGAAGGACCGGCGTTTCGCGGCGCCCGAATGGGGCGAGAACCCGATCTTCGGGACGATCAAGAACAGCTATCTACAGATCTCCGACCAGCTTCTGGGCACCGTCGACCAGATCGAGAATATCGAGCCGGAGATGCGCGAGAAGCTGCGTTTCGCGACGCGCAGCTTCGTCGACGCGATGAGCCCGTCCAACTTCGCGCTGACCAACCCGCAGGTGCTGAAGCGCACCCTCGAGACGCGGGGCGAGAATCTGCTCAAGGGCCTCGCCAACATGCTGAAGGACATTGCGGCGGGGCAGCTGACGCAGACGAAGCCCGGGGTATTCGAGGTTGGCAGGAACCTGGCCACGACGCCGGGGAAGGTCGTCAAGCAGACGCCGCTCTACCAGCTGATCCAGTACACGCCGGTGACCGACGAGGTGCTGGCGACGCCGGTCGTGATCTTCCCGCCGTGGATCAACCGCTTCTACATCCTCGACCTCAATCCCGAGAAAAGCTTCGTGAAGTGGTGCGTCGACAATGGCGTGACTTTGTTCATGGTCAGTTGGAAGTCGGCGGATGAGAGCATCGCCGACGCGACGCTCGACGATTATGTGCTGAAAGGTCAGCTCGACGCGATCGACACGGTGCGCGACCTGCTCGGCGTCGAGAGCGTGCATACGATCGGCTATTGCGTGGCGGGAACGACGCTCGCGGCGACGCTCGCCTATCTCCAGGCGAAGGGCGAGGCGGACAAGGTCAAGTCGGCGACCTTCCTAACCGCGCAAGTGGATTTCACCGAAGCCGGCGACCTCAAGCTGTTCACCGGGCCGGAGACGATGGGCCTGCTCGACCAGCTGACCAAGGAAAAAGGCTATCTCGACGGCCGCTACATGGCCGCGACCTTCAACCTCTTGCGGGGCCGCGACCTCATCTGGAGCTACGTCGTCAACAATTACCTGCTCGGCGACGAGCCGGCGCCGTTCGACCTGCTCTACTGGAACAGCGACACGACCAACCTGCCGGCGGGTTGGCATCGCGCCTATCTCGAGGACCTCTACAAGGCGAACAAGCTCGCGGAGAAAGGCGGGATCTCCGTCGCCGGGACGCCCATCGACATCGATGCGGTGAAGGCGCCGACCTACGTCCAGGCGGGACGCGAGGACCACATCGCGCCGCCGCAGAGCGTGTGGAAGATCATGAACCATTTCGCCGGCCCGAAGCGGTTCCTTCTCGCTGGATCGGGCCACATCGCCGGCGTGGTGAACCCGCCGGCCGCCCGGAAATACCAATATTGGGTCAACGACCTGCCATCCGAGACGCTCGAGCAGTTCGTTGAGGGCGCGGCCGAGCATAAGGGAAGCTGGTGGCCCGATTGGCTCGAATGGCTGAAGAAACAGGACGGCGCGACCGTGAAGGCACAAGGTGCGCGCAAGCCCGGGGGCGGGAAGCTGAAAGCGATCGAGGACGCCCCCGGAACCTATGTCCGATCACGCTGACAGCCTGACTCTCCGCCTCGCGCGGCCGGAAGACCATGACGAGCTGGAGGCGTTGCAGCGGCGCGCCGCGCTCGAGCTGCCCGAATATCGCGACCGCTTATTCGCGGACCCGGAAGCGATCTATCTGCCGGAGGGCCAGATCGCGAACGGCCAGGTCATCGTCGCCGAGATCGCCGGTGAGATCGTTGGCTTCGCAGCCGTGGTCGGGGGCGCGCTCGACGGCCTGTTCGTCGAGCCGGAACTATGGGGATGGGGGATCGGCAAGCCGCTGGTCGACGCCGCAGTGCATGAAGCGCGCCGGCGCGGTTTGGCCCTGACCGTGATCGCGAACCCGAGGGCGCGGCGGTTCTACGAGAGCTGCGGGTTTACCGTGGAAGGGGAGGAGCAGACGCGGTTCGGCGTGGCGCTGAGGATGAGCAAGTGAGTCACGTCATCGCGAGGAGCGCAGCGACGTGGCGATCCAGAAGCTGGATTGCTTCCCTGCGCTCGCAATGACGAGTCCGGTCAGCAATTTTCGTATTTCCAGTTCCGCCTCTTGCCTTCGCTGAGCCATTCGACGGCGGTGGCGATGCGCTTCTGGCGGGTGGCGTCCTGCTTCGCGTCGCCGATCCATTCGAGATATTCGCGCCGGGCGGAGGGCGAGAAGCCGTCCAGCGCCGCTTTAGCCTTGGGCATTTTCGCGAGTGCCGAAGCGAACTCCGGATGCATTTTCGGCGGTGGCTTGGGCGCGTGCTTCGCCTTCCGCGGTGCGGGCGCGCTCATCGACAGCTCGGCCGCCTTGGCGATCATCTCGTCGAGGTTCGATGGCAGCTGTTCGACGTCGGTCAGCTTGCCGAGCTGTCCCATGGCGCCGCTTTTGGTGTCGAACCCAAGTTCTTGTCCCCGCCAGAAATTGACGATGGCGTGCCCTTTGAAGGCAGCGGTTCCGAGCACGATCTTGCCCTTCCTCAGATAGGTCGGGGTGCTCCACTTCATCCCTTCCTCGATATCAGGAACGACCGCATGGACACGTTCGCGAACCCTTTCGAGGATCGGACGCGCGAACGGCTGCGCCTTCTCGATATAGGCGTCGATGCGAGGTTCCCGGTTGCTCACAGGATTCCATGGCCGAGAAAGAGGCGCACGACGCCAACGACAATCACGAAGAGGTTGAGATCGCGGCCGCCCCTGCCGCGCGAGAGCATTCCGATCACAGCGCCGATGATCGCAAGCGGGATGATCAGCCAGTTCGCCCAGCCGAGCAAAGGCAGGAATGCGATGATCGCGAAGACCAGCGCCACAATCCCGATGATCAGCGAGACCAGGTTGAACATCGCGGCCATTTACCATGAGCAGGCCAGATTTTGGAACTGCTGCGGGTCGCCGCAGCTTTAGGGCTTTCGGACGCATTCACGAATCGCAGGCGTGGCGGCGGTGTGCGTTCAGTGAAAGCTTATGTTCAACGGCGCATTGGTTGAATCGGAATCAACCGGCTGTCAGTGATGGGGGAGGGTGAAGGGCTTGGCATTCCGATTTGCCAATCGGCGCAATTGCGCGCGCTTCGCGGCGCTCGCTGCGTTCGCTTTGCTCGTGGGTTGCGAAACGGCGCCGAAGCCACCGCCCGGAGTCCATCCCAGCGTGGAGGTCGGGCCTCCACTCAAGTCCAATGCCTGGAGAGCGGTCGCAAGCGCGGCCGACGAAGACCGCCTCGCACGGCTTGGCCTTGCCTGGCAGGGGGCGCTCGAAGAGGCGAAGAAGTCGAATCCCGGCGAAGTTCGCGCCGAGGGCAAGCTGCTGCTGCCGAGGGGGGCGCTGCCGCGGCCGGCCCTGACCCCCGGAAGCTACAATTGCCGGCTGATCACGCTCGGAAAGGCGACCCCGAAAGGCAAGTCGTTCGAAAGCTTCAAGCCCTTCTTCTGCTATGTCCTGACCGACGACGATGGCGAGCTTACGATCGTGAAGCAAACCGGAAGCCAGCGTCCGGCCGGGCAGTTGTGGGAAGATGACGATCCGAAGCGCATGATCTTCCTCGGCAGCCTGGCGCTTGGCGACGAGGAGCAGCCCCTTGCCTATGGCGACAATGCTAAACGGAACATGGCAGGTGTCCTCGAACGCATCGCGGCCTTCCGCTGGCGACTGGTGATTCCGTGGCCGCAGAGCGATTCGAAGCTCCAGGTCTTCGAGCTGACTCCCGTCGACTTCAACGCCCAGCCGCAGTGACCGAAGCCGGATTGCTCGCGGATCCCGCCGAGGTCCGCGCGATCCTGGTGGCTTCGGCGCAGGCGGGGCAGGCGATCAGTTATTCCGAGGTGCTGGGGCTTCTCGGCCATCACTTCACTCGTCCCAAGATGCGGCAGCTTTGCAAGGTCCTCACCTACGTCGACGAGGAAGCCGAGGAACGCGGCGAGCCCGAGCTTGCGGTTCTGGTGGTTCGCCAGTCGGATGGGCTGCCGGGGCAGGGCTGGTGGATCGGCGGCGCGAAGAAGCATGGGTACACCGGTCTTTGGGAGGGACCGAACGCCGCGAAGTTGATCCGGAAGGTGCAGAAGCAGGCGTTCGAGTTTTGGGGTTCCCGCTCCTCCCTGTCGCTTTAGCGATGGGGAGGGGGACCGCTGCCGCAGGTAGTGGTGGAGGGGTTGGCGCTGACCCCTCCACCATCGAATCTTCGTTCGATGGTCCCCCTTCCCAAGAGCTGCGCTCGCAGGGAGGAGTTTTGATTGCTAAGCGCCGCTCATGCCCGACGTGCGTACATTCACCGTTTCCGAGGACGATGATGGAATTCGGCTCGACCGCTGGTTCAAGCGGCACATGCCGGACGTCAGCTTCAATATAGTCTCACGCTGGGCGCGGACGGGGCAGCTCCGGCTCGCCGGCAAGCGCGCGGTCCCGGGCGATCGGATCGAGACGGGGCAGGAGATCCGGATCCCGCCGCCAGAGGCTGCTCCGGCGCGGACCGCGCGTTCGCAACGCCAGCGCGAGCCGCTGACGCCCGATGAGGAACAGTTCGTCCGCGACATGGTGATCTACGACGATGCGAACGCATTCGTCCTCAACAAGCCGCCGGGTCTCGCGACGCAGGGCGGCACCAAGACGACGCAGCATCTCGACCGGCTGCTGGATGGGCTCGCCGGCGACGATGCTCGCCCGAAGCTGGTCCACCGGCTCGACAAGGACACGTCGGGGGCCTTGCTGGTCGCCCGCAGCGCGCGGGCGGCAGGGCATTTCGCAAAGGCCTTCTCGGGCCGGACGGCGCGCAAGGTCTATTGGGCGCTGGTGGTCGGGGTGCCGGATCGCGACGAAGGAATCATCGATGCCCCGCTAGCGAAGCAGCCGGGGACGGGCGGCGAGAAGATGCATGTCAGCCCGGAGCACGGGCTCCCGGCGAAGACCAAGTGGCGGGTCGTCGACCGGGCGGGCAACCGCGCGGCATGGGTCGAACTCCAGCCGCTTACCGGGCGCACCCACCAGCTTCGAGCGCATATGGCGGCGATCGGGCACCCCATCGTCGGCGATGCGAAATATGGCGGGCCCGAGGCCTTTCTGACCGGCGGCATCAGCCGGAAGCTGCATCTCCACGCGAGGCGGCTCCGGATCGATGCTCCCGACGGCGGCAAGATCGACGTCACCGCCGAGCTGCCGCCGCACGTCGCCGAGACCCTGACAATCTTGGGATTCAGTCCGATGGCCGGAGACAGCCTTCCGCTCGAACGGTCCAAGGCATCGCCCGAAGCCAAGCAGCGCAAGGCGGCCGCGGCGGCAAAAACGCGGCGTCGCGAGCGCAGGGGTGAACGTCGAGCCAGGGGCTCGCAGGCGAGGCCGAAGCGTCGGTGACCCGTCTGGCGATCTTCGATTGCGACGGGACCCTGGTCGATAGCGGGGCGACGATCCATCGCGCGCTCGCGGCGGCATTCGCGCAACAGGGGCTTGCGTTGCCGCCGCCGGACGTCTCGCGCAAAGTGATCGGGCTAAGCCTCACGGAAGCCATGTCCGCGCTTCTGCCGGACGTGCCGGCAAAGCAGCATCTTGCGCTCGCCGAAGATTACAAGCGCGCCTTCTGGCAGCTGCGCGCCGCCGGCGAGGTCGAGGAGCCGTTGTTCGACGGCGTGCTCGAGCTGCTCGATGCGCTGGAGCACGAGGGGTGGCTGCTCGCTATGGCCACGGGCAAGTCGGATCGCGGGCTGAGGCATTGCCTTGAGCAGCACGGCATCCATGCCCGGTTCGTATCCCTGCAAACCGCGGACCGGCATCCTTCCAAGCCGCATCCCTCGATGGTCGAGCAAGCCGTCGCCGACGCCGGCGTAACTCCGGGCGCGAGCATCGTCGTAGGCGACACCAGCTTCGACATGGCGATGGCGGTGAATGCGGGCGCGACGGGCATCGGGGCGGGATGGGGCTATCACGACGCCGAGGAATTGCTTGGCGCGGGCGCGGCCGCCGTCGCGGCGCGGCCTTCGGACGTTCTCGAGCTGGTGCGGGAGCATGCCAATGGATGACGATATCTATCGCAAGCGGCTGCTTCTCTATTCACTGGTGCGCTTCATCGGCGTGGGGTTCTTCCTGCTCGGCGTCGCCATCGCGTACACCGGCGTCATCCGGCCGGGCGGGGCGCCGCAGTTCGGAGCGATCGTCGCGATCCTTGGGGCGCTCGACGCGGTCCTGGCGCCGAGGCTGCTCAAGAAGAGCTGGGACGTCCAGGACAAAGAGCGCGAATGAAGCGCTTCTGGACGGAGGTCGCGGTTGCGCCCGAAGAGGGCGGTTGGGCGATCCGGCTGGACGGAAGGCCCGTGCGCACGCCCGCGCGAGCTGCGCTGATCCTCCCGGCCGAAGCGCTGGCTGAAGCAGTGGCCGAGGAATGGCGGGGAGTGGAAGGCGAGATCGATCCGCGCGCGATGCCGCTGACGGGGCTCGCGAACGCGGCGATCGACCGGATCGCGCCCGATCGCGCGGCATTTGCGGAAGGGCTGGCGCGATATGCGGAGGCCGACCTTGCCTGCTATCGCGCCGAGGGACCTCGCGAGCTCGTCGACCGGCAGGAGAGGAGCTGGGACGTGCTGCTGGGCTGGGCGCGCCGGCGATACGACGTCGATTTCGCCACAACGTGCGGGATCACCCACGTCGCGCAGCCGCGGGCGACGGTCGAGCGGTTCAGCCATGCTCTCGCCACGCTCGATGCGTTCCACCTTGCGGGTCTGTCGCCGCTTATCACGATTGGCGGCTCACTGATCGCTGCACTCGCGGTGTTGGAGAAGGCCATGACAGCGGATGAGGCGTGGGACGCCGTCAGCATCGACGAGCAGTGGCAGCTCGAGCAATGGGGGTCGGACGCCGAGGCCGAAGCGGCGCTCGACAATCGCCATGAGGATTTTCTCGCAGGCGCGCAGTTTTTGGAGCTGCTCGACCGGTAAGCTCCTCCTCACGAGCGCAGCTCGTGGGGAGGGGGACCGCTCGGCGCAGCTGAGTGGTGGAGGGGTCGGCGCCCAACCCCTCCACCATCGAATCTTCGTTCGATGGTCCCCCTCCCCATCGCTATGCGACGGGGAGGATCTAACTCAGTGCTGCGGGCCGATGAGGTCGCGGACGAATTCCACCAGGCCGGTCTGGCGGACGCGCTTGGAGCGCTCCGCCGCGACAATCGCCTCGACGTGGGCCAGGCAGGCGTCCATGTCCTTGTTGACGAGGACGTAGTCATACTCGGCCCAGTGATCGATCTCGTCCGCTGCCCGGCGCATCCGGTCGGCGATCACTTCCTGGGAATCCTGCCCACGGGTCTGGAGCCTGTGCTCCAGCTCGGCCATCGACGGGGGGAGCAGGAAGATGGTAACGAGATGCTCGCCGAAATCGGGCTCGAGCTGCCGCGCGCCTTGCCAGTCGATGTCGAAGAGGATGTCGCGGCCCTCGCGCAGGGCCTGCTTCACCGGCGCCTTCGGCGTGCCGTAGCGATAGCCAAACACGTGCGCCCATTCGACGAACTCGTTCGCCGCAATCATGCGGTCGAACTCGGCATCGTCGACGAAGCGGTAATCGAGGCCGTCCGTCTCGGCCGGCCGCTTGGGCCGGGTCGTAGCCGAAATCGACATCGACACTTCCTTGTCGGCGGCGAGCAGCATTCGCGAGATGGTCGACTTGCCGGCGCCCGACGGCGAGGAAAGGACGATCAATAGTCCGCGGCGCTGGCGAGTGTCGCTGTCCATGGCCGTTCTTGCTTCGGGTGAGCCGTGGCCGTCAAGCGACCGAATGATGCACTGCACAAAAATCCTCTTGAAATGCTGCGACGCAACCTATATTGTGCACTGCAACATAATTGGAGGAAAGTTCGATGGCAGACGAAACGAAGGTTGAAGCGCAGGCCGCTGCGGAGGCTCCGGCCAGGATCGCGGAAACCGTCGCGGATACCGTCGAGACGATCGCGAACGAGAGCAAGAAGGTCGCCAAGCGCACCCGTGCAACGACCGCTCGCCGTCAAAAGCGTGCCGCGATTGCCGAGAAGAAGGCGGCTCCCCGCCGCTCGGCTCGCAAGACCCGTACCCCTCGCAAGATCATCGGCGCGCGCAAGGCTGCCCGCGCTGCCCACGAAAGGATTGAGACCGTGACCAACACCAATTTCTTCAACGGCTTCGACGCCGTTCCGGCGTTCGCGCCGTTCCAGACCCTGTTCGCCGACGCCAACGAGCGCAGCCAGCAAATGGCCAAGAAGAGCCAGAGGGTCGCCGAGGAGCTCGCCGATCTCGCCCGCTCGAACGTCGAGGCGATCGTTGAGGCCGGCCGCGTTGCCGCCGAAGGCGCCCGCTCGATCGGCCAGGACGTGGTCGCTTCGAGCCGTGACGGCGTCGAGCAGGCCGCGGACGCGATCCGTTCGCTCGCCGAGGCGAAGTCGCCGACCGAGTATCTGCAGCTTCAGGGCGAATATGCCCGCGCTTCGTTCGACCGTGCCGTCGCCGAGAGCTCGAAGCTGACCGAGTCGCTGGTGAAGCTCGCCGGTGAGGCGTTCCAGCCGCTTTCGAACCGCGCCACGGCGAATGCCGAGCGCTTCAACACGCTCGTTGCCTAACCCTCTCCCCTCCTAAAAGTTAGGCAATGACGCACTGGCGGTCGCTCCACCGAGGAGCGGCCGCCATTTTTTTACGTAGTTTGCGCTAACAAGCGCCTTGCCGCGTTTTCCCGGCTTGCCATATTTTAGAGTCTGATGATTGCGCACCTGATCAGGATGGCGAACGGCAACGACGAAGACGGCCTCGACGAGATCGAGACCGGCGTCGCGACGCGCACGCGGCCGAGGACCAAAAAGCCATCCAACTACAAGGTGCTGATGCTGAACGACGACTATACGCCGATGGAGTTCGTCGTGCTCGTCCTTCAGCGCTTCTTCTCGATGGGAATCGAGGACGCGACACGGGTGATGCTACAGGTGCATCAGCAGGGCGTGGCAGTCTGCGGGGTTTTCACCTACGAGGTTGCCGAAACCAAGGTGACCCAGGTCATCGACTTCGCGCGCGAGAACCAGCATCCGCTGCAGTGCACGCTGGAGAAGGCTTGACGCATATTCCTCCCTAGCCAAAGGCTGGGGAGGGGAACCATCGAACGGAGATTCGATGGTGGAGGGGTCTTGGCGCTCACCTTCCAATTACCCCTCCACCAGCTCCGCTGGTTCCCCTCCCCACCAGCTACGCTGGCAGGGAGGAATTTTTTCGCTAAAGCCCCCTCGTGGACAGCATCTGGATCAAGGGCGGGGCGACGCTCAAGGGCGAAGTGCCGATCAGCGGGGCGAAGAATGCGGCGCTGACTCTGATGCCGTGCGCGCTTCTCACAAGTGAGAAGCTGACGCTCAAGAACCTGCCGCGCCTCGCGGACGTCGACACCTTTTCGCATTTGCTCAACCAACTTGGCGTGTCGACGAGTGTCGCCGGCGTGAAGAAGGGCGAGATCGGGCGGCGGATGACGCTTCAGGCCGACGAGATCGTCTCGACAGTCGCGCCCTACGACATGGTCCGGAAGATGCGCGCGTCGGTGCTGGTCCTCGGGCCGATGCTTGCGCGGATGGGCGAATCGACCGTTTCGCTGCCGGGCGGCTGCGCGATCGGCGACCGGCCGATCGACCTGCATCTGAAGGCGCTCGAGGCGATGGGCGCCGAGATCGAGCTTGCCGCGGGCTATGTGAAGGCGAGCGCGCCTAAGGGGCGGATTCCGGGCGGCGATTTCAGCTTCCCCGTGGTTTCCGTCGGAGCGACCGAGAATGCGGTGATGGCGGCCGTGCTCGCCAAGGGCCGGACGCAATTGTTCAATGCGGCGCGAGAGCCCGAGATTTCCGACCTCTGCAACCTGCTCGTCGCCATGGGCGCCAAGATCAAGGGAATAGGCTCGTCGCACCTCATCGTCGACGGCGTCGAGGGCCTTCACGGCACCGAATATTCGGTCATGCCGGATCGGATCGAGGCCGGAAGCTATGCCTGCGCGGCGGGGATCACCGGCGGCTCGCTCGACCTTATCGGCGCGCGCCCCGAGGACATGCAGGCGACGCTGAACGCGCTTGCGCAATGCGGCCTGATGATCGAGTTCCACAATCGCGGGATCAAGGTCAGCGCCAATGGCGGGATGAGGCCGCTCGCGCTGTCGACCTCGCCGTTCCCGGGCTTCGCGACCGACATGCAGGCGCAGTTCATGGCCATGCTGTGCCTCGCTCAGGGCGACAGCTTCCTCGAGGAGACGATCTTCGAAAATCGCTACATGCACGTTCCGGAGCTCAGGCGCATGGGCGCCGACGTCGATATCCATGGGCGGTCGGCGATCGTTCACGGGTCGGACAAGCTGACCGGCGCGAGCGTCATGGCGACCGACCTCCGCGCGTCGATGAGCCTGGTGCTCGCGGGGCTGGCGGCGGAGGGCGAGACCGAGGTGCTACGCGTTTATCACCTCGACCGCGGCTATGAGCGGCTGGAGGAAAAGCTTTCGGCCGTCGGAGCGACGATCGAGCGGCGGTCGGCTGGTTAGGCTCCTTCCTGCGAGCGAAGCTCGTGGGGAGGGGGACTGCTGCCGAAGGCAGTGGTGGAGGGGTCGGCGCCAAACCCCTCCACCATCGAATCTTCGTTCGATGGTCCCCCTCCCCATCGCTGCGCGATAGGGAGGAGCCTAGAGTTTCTTGAAGAAGCGGATGCTCGTCCGCTCGTAGTCCATGTGCCGATAGAAGGCATGGGCGGAGGCTCGGCGGTCGTTGCTCGTGACCTCGATCAGCCCGCAGCCCTTGTCACGGCACCATTGCTCGACCGCTTCGACGAGCATCCGGCCAAGATTGTGGCCACGCGCAGCCTCCGCCACGACGAGGATCGGAATCCGCCCCACGGGCTTCGGCCGATGAACCGTGAACATCACGTGCCTGCCGATGAGTCCGACAACTTCCTTGTCGAGCGTTGCGAGTAGTGGGAGCTCGTCCGCTTTCTTCAGCTTTGCCAGGTTCTTGCGGACCGATTTCTCGTCGACCTCATGTTCCAACTCCGCGATCAGCTCGACCAGGCGCGGCGCATCACCGGGCTTGGCCTCGCGGATTTTCAGCTTCGGTTTCGGCTTCAGCTTTGGCGGTGCGGGAGGAGGGGCAGGTTTCGCTTTCGGCTCGCGGTCGTTGGCGGCTTCGCGGCTGGTCTTCGTCGCTTTTCTTTTCCTCGGAAGGACGGCAACGTCGAGCGAGGCACCCCAATCCTTGGCGCCAAGATTGCGGAGGTAGTGCTGGACTTCCTCCGGTTTACCCGTCGGCCCCTTGTCGTCCATCCCGAAGATGGCTTTGCCTGACTTGTCGATCAGCCCGACCTTTCCGAAGCGGCGCTTGCCCGGTGTCCGGACGCGCGAGCGGACCAGCTTCAACCCGCGGTTGCGCGCGGCTTCGGCAAGCTCGTCGATCTCGTCGCTCACAAGGTGTCCACCACGCTCAGGATCAGGCCTACCAGCCCGCCGACGATCGTCCCGTTAATGCGGATATATTGCAGGTCGCGGCCGACCGCCGACTCGAGGCGCGCGGTGACGGTGCGGGCATCCCATCCGCGGATCGTCTCCGACACGAGCTTCACGATCGACCCGCCGTAGCTCGCCGCCATTCCGACCACGGCGCGGCGGGCGAACTGATTGATGGCGGCACGAATGCGCGCGTCCTTTTCGAGCGTGCCGCCCATCGACTTGAGGATTTCCCCGACCTTGCCGGCCAGGACCGCATCGGGGTTGCGCGCGGCCTTGATGATCGCTTCGCGGCCCTTCTGCCAGATCGTGTCGAGCCACAGACTGACCGAGCGGTTGTCGAGCAGCTGCTCCTTGATCTGCTCGACCTTTTCTCGCGTTTCGGGCTTGGTCTGCAGATCGTTGGCGAGTTGGGCAAGCGCCTCCTCGACCTTGATCCGGACGGGGTGGGCGGGATCGGTCGACATCTCGACCGTGAGCTTGCGGAGGCCGTCGATGATCGCGTCGGCGAGCTTCGCATCGAGTCCGGCGAGCTTCAGCACCCAATTCGCCTTCTTGTGCACCATTTCGCGGATGAGCGGCTCGTTCGCGTCGAGCGCGCGCGCAGTCCACCGAATCGCCGCTTCGAGCATCGGGACGTGGCGGTCTTCGTTGATTGCGGAGGCGAGGGCGTGGCCAAGGAGCGGCGAGACCTCCGCCTTGCGCAGCCGTGCGCTGATCGCGCCTTTGACGATTCCGCCAAGGCGCTCGTCGTCGAGGCTCTCGAAAATGTCGGCGATGAGGCGCGAGGCGCCGGCGCGGATGCGCGTGCCCTGGCCGGCGGACGTTTGGAGGAAGCGGCCTGCGGCTGCCGCGACGTCGAGCTTCTGCATGCGCCGCGCAACGACGCTCGGGATCAGGAAATTCTCGCGCAGGAAATTGGCGAGCGCCTCGCCGATCCGATCCTTGTTGCGTGGGATGATCGCGGTGTGGGGGATCGGAAGTCCGAGGGGATGCCGGAACAGGGCCGTCACCGCGAACCAGTCGGCAAGTCCGCCGACCATGGCGGCTTCGGAAAAGGCCTTCAAGTAGGTGAGCGCCGGATATCGATGCTCATATGCGCGCGTCAGCGCGAAGACCGCGGCCATGACGATGAGCAGGCCGGTCGCGACGACCTTCATGCCCTGCGCGCCCGGCTGCGCTGGGTTGAATCGGGACAGAGCGCTATTCGCCGCCATCATCACGGCTCAATAAACGAGCCGCGCCGAGGGTCCCAGTCGTCTGCCAACATGGTCGTGACATGGCTCCTGCCGGATGCTGCGCTAGGAGAAGTGTGAAGAGCGGGCCTGAAGGCCCGGTCGAGCGCTTCGACAAAGCGCGGCGCCGCCAGGGCTATGCCCTTCGGGTGGGACGAAAAAGCGCCCTGGCGCGCTCGCTCGATTGGCAGGTAGCTTCTGCTACCTGCCTGCACTCGCTCACTCCCAGAACGCTTTTTCGTCACCCTCACGGCCATGTTGGCAGACGACTGGGACCCTTAGGTTCACAAGCCCCAGCTTACTCCGCCGGGACGGGCGCGCCCGCCGTATGCGCGTCGCTGCCGATGACCCGATGGAAGAGCCTGCCGATCCGGGACTCGAGCGAGATCGCGATCGAGAAGTAGGCGGGGACAAGGAGCAGGGTAAGCATCGTCGAGAAGATGAGGCCGCCGATGACGGTCACGCCCATCGGTGCGCGCCAGCTCGCGTCGCCGCTCAGCGACAGCGCGATGGGGAGCATGCCGGCCACCATCGCCACGGTGGTCATGACGATCGGCTGTGCGCGCTTGTGGCCTGCCTCATGGATGGCCTCGTCCTTTGGCATCCCGTGGTTCATCATCTCGACCGCGAAATCGACGAGCAGGATCGAGTTCTTGGCGACGATGCCGAAGAGCATGAGCATGCCGATGAAGACGGGGAGCGAGAGCGGCTGGCCGGCCATGTGGAGGCCGATGGCGGCGCCTAATGGACATAGCCAGAGCGAACCCATGTTCACGAAGGGCGACAGGAACCGGCGGTAAAGCAGCACGAGCACCGCGAACACGAGGCCCACACCCGAAAGCAACGCCACGATGAAATAGAAGACCATCTCGGCCTGCCATTTCTGCGAGCCGAGGTTTAGCTGGTGGACGCCCTGCGGCAGGTTCTTCACCGCCGGAAGGGCGTTGATCTTCGGCCAGACGTCGCCGGTGGTCATTCCAGGCGCGAGGTCGGCGCCGACCTGCGTGCGGCGCTCCTGGTTGGTGCGCTGGACGGTCGTCGGGCCGGCGCCGAAGCCGATCTGGGCCACAGCCTTCAGCGGCACCGAGCCGCCGTTGGCGGTCGGGACGGGGAGATTCTCGAGCGTCGACAGGTCGCGGCGCTCGTCTTCCGAGAGCGAGACCTGGATCGGCACCTGCCGGTCCGAAAGCGAGAATTTCGCGCTGTTCTGCTCGATATCGCCAAGCGTCGCGATTCTGATCGTCTGGCTGAGCGCCGCCGTCGTGACGCCGAGGTTGGCCGCGAGGTCGAACCGCGGCGTGATCGTGATCTCCGGCGCCGGAGTGTCGCCCATGACGCGCGGTGCGCGAAGTCCGGGCAGCGTCGCCATCTCGTCGGCGATCTTTTGCGCGGCCTGGTTGAGCTTCACCGGGTCTTCGCCGCCGAGGTAGATCATGACGTCGCGCCCGCCCCCGGGCCCGCCGCCGTTCTGGCTCTGGAAGTTCACCCGGGCATCGGCAATCTTGGAGAGTGCCGGCGCGAGGGAGCGCTCGAACTCGATGCTCGTCTGCGGGCGATCATGCTTGAGTACGATGTTCAGATAGCCCGAGCCGACGTAGATCCGCTCGAACACATGCTCGACGCTCGGGTCGCGGCTGAGGATCGCCGACGCACGGTCTGCCACCGCCTCGGTCTGCTCGAGGGTCGATCCCGGCGGCATGTCGATATTGACCTGCGAATAGTCGACGTTGACCGGCGGCTGGAAGCTCATCGGAAGCGTCATCAGCGCTACGCCCGTCAGCACGAGAGCGACGATCCCGGTGATGACCATCGACAGACGGTGATCGAACCGGAGCGACCTAAGCTTGCCCCAGAAGCCCGGATTCCCCTCCGCATAGGCATGCGCCTTGCGCGTATCGAGCGACCATTTCAGGAGCCCCAGGTATTTGTCCATCGCCTTGCCGGCGGCGTGCGGCTGAACGCCCTTGCTGTGCAGGAAGTAAGCGGCGATCAGCGGCGTGATCATTCGCGCGACGAGAAGGCTCATCAGAACCGCGATCACGACGGTGTAGCCGAAGGCCTTGAAGAACTGGCCCGAGATCCCAGGCATCAGCGCGACAGGCAGGAAGACGGCGACGATCGACATGGTGGTCGCGAGGACAGCAAGACCAATCTCGTCTGCGGCATCGAGTGACGCCTGATAGGCGGATTTGCCCATGCGCATGTGTCGGACGATATTCTCGATCTCGACGATCGCGTCATCGACCAGGACGCCCGCGACCAGACTGAGCGCCAGCAGCGAGAGGCCGTTCAGGTTGATGTCCAGCAGACTCATGAACCAGAAGGAGGGGATCGCCGACAGCGGGATGGCGAGCGCCGAAATCGCGGTCGCGCGGATGTCGCGGAGGAACAGGAACACGACGAAGACGGCGAGGATCGCGCCTTCGATCAGGCCTTCCATCGCGGAGGTATACTGCTCCTTGGTGTACTGGACCTGGTTCTGGATCTCCGAGAAGTGGACTCGCGGGTCCTCCTTCTCGATCTTGTGCAGCTCCTTCCAGACCTCGTCGTAGACGGTGACATCCGATGCGCCCTTCGAGCGCTGGACGTTGAAGCTGATGACCTGACGGCCGGCGAGCTTCGCCAGAGTGCGCTGCTCGGAATAGGAATCCTTGACCGTAGCGATGTCGGCCAGGCGCACCGTCCGGCCGCCCGGCAAGGCGATCTGCGTCTGCGAGAGGTCGTAGGCGGTCTGGGCATTCCCGAGGACTCGCACGCCCTGTTCGGACCCGGCGATCTCGGCGCGTCCGCCGGCAGCGTTCATGTTGGTCTGGCGAAGCTGCTGGTTGACCTCGGCTGCGGTGATCCCCTGCGCCTGAAGGGCCGCGGGATCGAGGATGACGCGGATTTCGCGGTCGACGCCGCCTTCGCGTGAGACCGCGGCGACGCCCTCGAGTCCGCGCAGCCGCTTGCCGATGTCGTTGTCGACGTACCAGCTGAGCTGTTCCAGACTCATGTCGGTGGTTTCGGCGGCGACGAAGACGATCGGGTCGCCCGCGATATCGACGCGGTCGACTTGCGGCTCGAGGATGCCTTCGGGCATGTCGGCACGCGCCTGCGAGACCGCGTTGCGGACGTCGTTCACGGCGCGATCCGTGGGCGTTCCGATCTGGAACTGGATGAAGGTATTGCTGAAGCCTTCGCGGACGGTGCTGTCGATCTCATCGACGCCGTTCACGCCGCGGACCGCCGCCTCGACCTTCTGGGTGACCTGCTTCTCCATCTCCGATGGAGCCGCGCCCGGCTGGCTGACTCCGACGGTCACGCCCGGGAAGTCGATGTCCGGGTTGTTGGTCACCGTCATCCGGCTGAACGAGATGATGCCCGCGAGCAGCAGCGCCACGAACAGCACGATCGGCGGCACCGGGTTGCGGATGCACCACGACGAAATGTTACGGAAATTCATAAACTCGCGTCTCTTCTAGCAGCGATTACTGCGCCGCCTCGCGCTTGGGATTTACCTTCTGGCCCGGGTTCAGGAACGGACCGGCCGAAAGGACGACGGGTTCGTTGCCCGACAGGCCCTCAACGATCGTGACGCCGTTATTGTCCACGGTGCCGATCTTGATCGCCCGCCGCTCGACCTCGTTCTTGCCGTTCACGACATAGACGTAATTGCCCTTGTCGTCGCTGAGAACGGCGCTCTGCGGAAGCATCGGAGCGGTGGTCGAGCCGGCCGTAATCTGCGCTTCCGCGAAGCCGCCCGGCTTCACCGACGGCGCGTAAGGCACCGAGATTCGCACTTCACCGAGGCGCGACTGCGGATCGATCACCGGAGCGACCTGCCAGACCGTGCCGGCGATGCTGGTCTGCGAGCCGACCGGGGTGACCTCGGCCGGCATCCCGACGTGAACGTAGGCGAGATCCTGCTGCGCAAGCTGTGCCTGCATTTCCATCGCGCCGCCTTCGGCAAGACGGAAGAGGGCGCCGGAGCCGGGGCTCACGATCTGCCCGACCTCGACGTTGCGGGCGAGGATCAGCCCGGATGTCGGTGCGAGGACGTTGAGCTGCCCGATCTGCGCACGGGTTGCACCGAGCTGCGCCTGCGCGACCTTGACCTGGGCATAAGCGGCATCGCGCGCCGCCTTCTTGGCATCGATTTCCGCCTTGGAGATGAAGCCGCGGCCCTGGAGCGCAAGGGCACGGTCGTAATCGGACTGCGCGAGCGCCGCCTGTGCCTTGGCAGCCTCGATCGACGCCGCCTGCTGCGCAGCCTGCTGGGCCTGAACCGAGCGGTCGACGATCGCGAGAACCTGCCCGGCGCGCACCCACGTGCCGGCATCGACGAGCACACGCACGACGCGGCCGCCCTGGCCCGCGATTCCGATCGGCTGGTCGCGCTTGGCCGCAAGCGGGCCACTGGCGGTGACCACGCGTCCGACCGACGAGCGCCCGGGGACCACGACGGTGACCGTCGGGACCTGTCCGGCGGAGCCCGCGCCGGCGGCAGCGCCCTTGTCGCCGCTCGCGCCGTGCCTCACGACTGCGAGCCCGATCACGAGCAGGGCCAGCGCGGCGATGGCGCCGATGATGACCATCCGTCGCCGCGAACGGGAGCGGTCCACGACGATGAGGTTGTCGGACGAATACATCGAAGTTTCGCGGTTCATGCTTTCCTGCCCAATATGCCCTGTTTGCGCGAATCCGCGCCTCTGATAGGGCAACTGTATTACCTTAATAAGTCACCGCAAGCAACAGACCGCGCAACACCCGCCAAAGGCTACTGCTTTTCGACGAAGAGCGGCACTTGTTTGGCAAGCGCGCGTTGCCCCCTGCAACGTGAAGGTCGGTTGAACGACGTTCTTAGAACAAGGGAAAGCGGGATGGAACATTACGGAATCATCGGCTGGATCATCATCGGCGGCCTGGCGGGAGCGATCGCGAAGCTCCTGATGCCGGGCAGGGACCCGGGCGGCTGCCTCATTACCATCATCCTCGGCGTTGTCGGCGCGCTCGTCGCGGGCTGGCTCGGCCATGCGATCGGCTGGTACGGACCGAACGAAGGCGCGGGCTTTATCGCCGCCATCGTCGGGGCTTTCATCCTCCTGCTGATCTACAAGCTGGTCGCTGGACGGCGAGTCTGACGCTGCTGTTCAGGAATGAGCCATTGGCGTAGCGGCAACCGTTGCGCAGGCGAGATGAACAGCGAGGAATTAGAAAATGAAGGCAGCTTTGGTCGGCGCGCTGATGCTCGGCGCCGCAACGTGGGCGATGCCGGCTACGGCGCAACAGGCAACGATCACGCAGACGATCGCCGGGACTCGCCTCGACGTCAGCGCTACGGGTGAGGTCACGCGCGTTCCCGACGTCGCGATCATCAGCGCGGGCGTGGTTTCGCGAGCCACTACGGCTACCGCGGCGCTTCAGGATTCCGCCAACCGCATGAGTCAGGTGCTCGCGGCGCTCAAGCACGCGGGCGTCGCCGACCGCGACATCCAGACGAGCAACGTCAGCCTCAATCCGGAATATCGCTACCCGGAGAACCAGTCGCCGCAGTTGACCGGCTACACCGCGACGAACCAGCTGACGATCCGCTTTCGCGACATCAAGAGCTCCGGCAAGATCCTCGATGCGCTGGTCGGCGTCGGAGCGAACCAGATCAACGGTCCGAACCTGACGATCGATAAACCCGAGGCGGCGCTGGACGAGGCGCGCGCCAAGGCAATCGCGACCGGCCGTGCCCGGGCGGAGCTTTATGCGCGGTCGCTCGGGCTGCGCGTGGCTCGCGTCGTTTCGGTCTCGGAAAGCGGTGGGTATGCAGTTCCGCCGCCGGCGCCTCCGGTGCCGATGATGATGGGGCGGGCGGAATCGGCGCCGACGAATATCGAGCCCGGCGAGCAGAAGCTCCAGGTCAGCGTGGCGATGACGTTCGAGCTGCAATAATCGTCATTGCGAGGAGCGAATGCGACGAAGCAATCCAGCCCATCGACTGGATTGCTTCGCTTCGCTCGCAATGACGAAAAGACGGTTAGCGGACCGTGCCTCGGCGGATCAGGTTGACGATCGCCAGAAGGATGACCGCGCCGATGAGAGCGTAAAGGAAGCTCTCGATCGTGATTCCGGCATTCATGTTCACGCCGAACAAGAGCCCCGCGATCACAGCGCCCACGATGCCGACAACGATATTGAGGATGATGCCCTGCTGGGCGTCGGTGCGCATGATGAGGCTAGCGAGCCAGCCGCAGATACCGCCGACGATCAGCCAGATGATAATTGCCATGAGCTTTCCCTCCTGTTTTCCGGCCGCCGAGACTGCGGCGGCCGCTGCGGCATCACAGACGCGCGATGCGCGGCGGTTGTTCCGGAATCGGAAGGAAGTGTCTAGATTTTGAGGTCGGCAACCGCAGAAAGCCGGGGATAAATTCCTAGGCGTAACGATACCGCAGCCTTAATAGCGCTGCTGGCGCTCGTACTGGTCGCGATACTGCTTGATGCGCGTGACGCGGAGACCGGGCATGCCGCTGCGGTCGACCGCGCGCTGCCAGCTCGTGAATTCCTCGAGGCTCAGCGTGTAGCGCTTGCAGGCTTCGTCGACGGTCAGGAGCCCGCCGGCGACGGCGGCAACCACTTCGGCCTTGCGGCGCACGACCCAGCGAGTCGTCGAGGCAGGCGGCAAGCTCTCGAGCGTCAACGGCTCGCCGAGCGGTCCGATAACCTGGGCCGGACGAATCTTCTGGTTCTCGAGCATGCCGTTACACCTGCTTAATCATTGCCACTGCCGGAGACTTAATCCGCCGGCATTGAAAATATTCTGAAACGCGCTGGTTAATTGCGTCATCAATCTATCTTACGATCCCTTAACTTTCGTTTCCTCGGCGAACGTGCCTCCGAGGCGTTTCATTGCGTCCCGCCAACCGTCGCCTCCCGAGAGGAAACAGGCGATGGCGTCTTCCCGTGACCGTTCGTCCACCCCGGCGCCCGGTTCGAGCAGCGCGAGGAGCTCGTCGAGGCTGAGCGGCGCATCCGTATCGCTACGAAAGTCCTTCTCATGACGCGCCAATCTCTTGCCCCTCGGTCGTCATTCCTTTGCCCGGTCTAGTCTGGAGGAGTGAACTTCGGGTAAAGAGCCGGCGAGAAAGACCTCCAATGCGGATCGATTTTCAGCTCGGCCGCCCATCGGGCGATGCCAGGATCGTCGTCGCCATGTCGGGCGGCGTCGACAGCTCGGTCACGGCCGCGCTCGCCGCGCAGACCGGCGCCGAGGTGATCGGAGTGACGCTGCAGCTTTACGATTATGGCGAAGCGGTGCGCCGACCGGGCGCCTGTTGCGCGGGACAGGATATCTACGACGCCAAGCAGGTCGCGGACCGTTTGGGGATCGCGCATTACGTCCTCGACTATGAAGACCGCTTCCGCGAGGGCGTGGTCGACCGGTTCGTCGACGAATATGCGCATGGCCGGACGCCGGTGCCGTGCGCCAGCTGCAACCAGGGAGTGAAGTTCGTCGACCTCGTCGCCTTCGCGCGCGAACTAGGCGCCGATTGCCTCGCAACTGGCCATTATGTGCGACGGGTGATGAACGGCAACCGCGCCGAACTTCACAAGGGCGCCGATCCACGCCGCGATCAGAGCTACTTCCTTTACGGAACGACCCGCGAGCAGCTCGATTTCCTTCGCTTCCCTCTCGGCGACTTGCCGAAGGACGAGGTGCGGCGAATCGCCGCAGAACTGGACCTCGAGGTCGCAGCAAAGCCCGACAGCCAGGACATCTGCTTCGTTCCGGATGGGGACTATGCGACGCTCGTGAAGCGATTGAGGCCGGAGACCAATGCACCGGGCGAGATCGTCGATCGGGAAGGGCGCGTGCTCGGTAGTCACCGCGGGGTCGTGCACTTCACGGTCGGCCAGCGGCGCGGAATCGAGATCGGCGGCCAGTCGGAACCGCTCTATGTCCTGCGGATCGAGCCTGAGCTGTCGAGAATTGTCGTCGGCCCGCGGCGGGCGCTGGCCGTCCAATCGATGACCGTCGGCAAGTGGAACTGGCTCGGCGAGGATCAGTACGATGTCAGCGTGAAGGTGCGTTCGCTCGCGCCGGCGGTCGCGGCAACGCGCGAGGGTGAGCGTATCTGCTTCGAGCGGGCGGAATATGGGGTGGCGCCCGGACAGGCCGCGGTTCTCTACGAGGGGACACGCCTGCTAGGAGGCGGCACGATCCTCGAAACGCAGGGAGCCGACGAGAGCGTGCTGGATGCCGCCGCCGCTTAGCGCCGGCATATTGCTTTTCCGCGAATGCGGAGGCTTGCTCGAAGTCCTGCTGATCAAACCCGGCGGCCCGTTCTGGCGGAATAAAGACGAAGGCGCCTGGATGATCCCGAAAGGCGCGGTCGAGCCGGGAGAAGTGCCCGCTGAAGCCGCGCTTCGCGAATTCGAGGAGGAAACCGGGACGCGGTTGACGTCGGTGCCTTTCCCACTCGCGAGAATCCGCCAATCGGGAGGCAAATATGTCGAGGCCTTCGCGAGCGAAGGCGATCTCGACGCCTCGAGGGTCGTGTCAAATGAGTTCGAGATCGAATGGCCGCCGCGAAGCGGTCAGCGCCAACGCTACCCGGAAGTGGTCGAGGCGCGCTGGATGACCCTGGGGGAGGCGCGCCTCATGATGCTGCCGAGCCAGCTGCCGTTGCTCGACGCGCTCGAAGAGAGGCTTAGTGGTTGAGCTCGAGGATTTGACGGTAGGTATTCACGACTGACCGGCGTGCGTCTTGCGCTTCCTGCCTGGAACGGGAAGCAGCGTCCGGCTCGCCCCGTCTTTCGAGCACAGCCGTTGCGGCCCGGACCGCGGCGTCCTCTTCGTTGCGGCAAGCGGAAGCGAGCTTTCCCTCGAACTGCTCCAGCGTGAGATGCGCGCCGTTCGCAGCGCGAGAGGTAGCGAACAGACATTGCACGTACGTCCCATCGGCATCGTCCGCTGCCCTGAGCAGGCTTTGCGGGACCGCTTGCGCGCCCAGAAACAGTGCGATCAGCATAACTTCCTCATAGCTGGAACTGGCCGACGATCACCGTGCGGCACTGACCGCCGAGTATCACGCGATCGCCTTCGAGACGGCAATGGAGAAGGCCGGTGCGTGCGCTGGCCTGCAGCGCAGTGAAATGAGTCCGGCCGAGACGCTTCGCCCAGTACGGGACAAGCGCGGCGTACGCGGAGCCGGTTACCGGATCTTCGTCGATGCCGACGCAAGGGACGAAGACACGGCTGACGATGTCCTGCTTGTCGCCCGGAGCGGTGATGACGGCCATGGGATGGATGCTCTTCAGAGCCGCGAAGTCGGGGCCGACCGCGCGCACCGCAGCTTCGTCGGCCATCTCCAGGATCGCGGCGTCGTTGCAGCCCTCGGCCAGCCATGCTGGCGAATCCGGGATGCCGAGCGCCCGGTTGAGATCGGGTTCGTGGACTTCCGTGAGTTCCGCGGCAGGAAGATCGAGCTCGAGGAGATCATCGCGGCGGCTGACGATCAGGGTTCCCGACTTTGTGGCGAAGCGGACGGAATCGCCATGGATCAGGACATGGCCTGCGGCGAGCGTCGCATGGCCGCACAGCTCGACCTCGGCAGCAGGTGTGAACCAGCGGAGGTCATAGTCGACGCCTTCGGCCTCGCTGGCAACGGTGAAGGCAGTCTCGCTGAGGTTATTCTCCGCGGCGATGGCCTGCATCGTCGCATCGTCGAGCCAGCGCTCGAGGGGCATGACGGCAGCCGGATTGCCGGTCAGCGGGCGCTCGGCGAAGGCGTCGACCTGGAAGAAGGGGATGCTCGTCATGTTGCGCGCTCCGTGATTTCCTGCGGCAGCATGGTTTCGCGGTCGGTCTGCCCTTCGGGATCGACGTGGATCAGGATCTCGGTAGCCGGGAAGCGCTCCTGAAGAGCCTCCTCTACGGCATCGAGGCGGTCGTGCGCTTCCTGAACCGTCCAGTCGGCGGGAACCCAAACGTGGAACTGGGCGAAATAATGGGTGCCGCTGCTGCGGGTCCTGAGATCGTGGAGGCCGGCGAGCTCGGGATATTCCTTCGTCGCTGCGAGAAAGCGTTCGCGAAGGTCATCGGGCCATTCACGGTCCATCAGCTGGTTAAGTGCATGGCTGGACGCGCTCCACGCGCCCCACAGGAGCCACAAAGCGATGAGGAGGCCGAAGACGGCGTCAGCGCCCGTGAGGTGTGCATATTGGTCTAGCGCGAGCGCGACGATCACCGAGCCGTTGAGAAGGAGGTCGGACGAATAGTGGAGCCGATCGGTGCCGATCGCGAGCGATCCGGTCTTCCGGACCACATGCCGCTGGTACGTGATTAGGGCGACGGTAAAGGCCATTGCGATCACAGACACGCCGATGCCGAGCTCCGCATCCGCGGTTTGAGCCCCGACCAGCAGGCGCTGCACTGCGCGGAAGCCGATGAAGATCGCCGAGATGGTGATCAGGATCACTTGCGCGAGAGAGGCGAGGGCCTCCGCCTTGCCGTGCCCGAAACGATGTTCGTAGTCGGCTGGCTGGGCCGCGATGCGGACGCCTAGCAGGACGACGAGGCTGGCGACGAGGTCGAGCCCGCTGTCGGCCAGCGAGCCGAGCATCGCTGTCGAATCCGTTTCGTAGGCGGCCCAGGACTTGAGGGCGATGAGTGTCACGGCCATGGCAATGCTCGCCATGGCTGCCCGGGAGGTCAGCTTGGAGCGCTCGTCCTGGCTGATCTCGGTCACGGGTAGAGCAGCCCCTCGGTCCAGTCGCCGAACGTCCGTGAGAACAGGCGGCGCTCGTGAAGGCGATGCGGGCGGTCCGTCCAGAACTCGATGCGTTGCGGGATCACCCGATAGCCACCCCAGTGCGGCGGACGCGGCACATCCTGGTCCTCGAACCGCCGCTGCATGTCCTCGAACCTATTTTCGAAGGTTGCCCGGCTGTCGAGGGGACGGGACTGATCCGAAGCCCAGGCGCCGAGCTGGGAATCGCGTGAACGCGTGGCGAAATACGCGTCGGCCTCCTCGCTCGAGACGCGCTCGACATTGCCTTCGACCCGAACCTGCCGCCGAAGCGATTTCCAGTGGAAGAGGAGGGCGCCTCGCGGATTGTCGCGGAGCTGATCCCCCTTCGCGCTGTCGTCGTTGGTGTAGAAGACGAAGCCGTCGGGCCCGTGCCCCTTGAGCAGCACCATTCGGACATGAGGCTGGCCATCGGACCTAGCTGTTGCGAGCGCCATTGCGTTGGGGTCGTTCGGCTCGCTTGCCCGCGCCTCGGCGAACCATTCGTCGAACAGGTGGAACGGATCGCTGGGCATCGTGCGTTGGCATTAGGCTTGGCCGCGCCGCAACGGCAACCCATCTGGTCAGCAGGGAATCGTTACGGCATGGGAGGACAATGGCACTCGACCTCTATCAGCGACTGGGCCTGAAACGCGGCGCCAGCGAAGCGGAGATCAAGAAGGCGTACCGTAGCCTTGCCAAGCAGCTCCACCCCGACCGCAACAAGGACAAACCCGACGCCGCAAAGCGGTTCGCCGAGGTGACCTCGGCTTACGACCTGCTCTCCGACAAGGACAAGCGCGCACGCTACGACCGTGGCGAGATCGACGAGGAGGGCAATCCGAAGATGCCGTTCGGCGGCGGCTTCGGGGGTTATTCGAGCGGTGCGGGGCCGAGGCCGGGCGCCGGCGGGGCGCAAGGCTTCGAGAATATGAATTTTGGAGGCGCGGACGCCGCCGATCTCAGTGACCTGTTCGAAGGACTCTTCGGCGGTGGCGGGCCGGGACGAGGGAGAGCCGGCGGCGGCCCGTTCAGCGGCTTTCGCCACAGAGCAGCGCCGCAGAAGGGCGCCGACATCGCCTACAGGCTCAAGGTCGCCTTCGACGATGCGGTTGGACTGAAGCCGCAACGGATCACGCTCGGTGACGGCAAGACGATCGATCTCAAGCTCCCACGGGGGCTCGAGGACGGCACGAAGATTCGGCTTGCCGGCAAGGGGCAGGAAGGCCCCGGCGGCCGCGGCGATGCCATCGTGACGATCGAAGTCGCGCCGCATCATGTATTCAAGCGCGAGGGTAACAATATCCGGATCGACCTTCCGGTGACTCTCAAGGAGGCTGTGCTTGGCGCGAAGGTGCGGGTGCCGACGCCGGAAGGGCCCGTGATGCTGACGATCCCGAAGGGCACCAGCTCGGGAAAGGTCCTGCGCTTGAAGGGTCGCGGCTTCACCGCGAAGGACGGCAAGCGCGGCGACCAGCTCGTGACCGTCGAGATCGACATCCCCACCCAGGACGCGGCGCTCCAGCAGTTCGCGGAAGGCTGGGACGGCGGCGGCAATCCGCGCGCGGGTCTTGGAGTCTAGAGCGACGACCCGATGAGGGACCATTCACCGCTTTCACCGGAGGAACGGCGCAAGCGCCTCGCGACGATGCGCGCGGCCTTCGGAACGGAGGTCGAGGAGAAGCTCAAGCCGCGGATCACACCGTGGGAAGTAGCCAAGCGGGTCGCGATAGGCGTCTACAATGACGGGTTCATCCACGCCGGCAACCTCGCCTATCTTTCCATCGTCGCCTTGTTCCCATTCTTCATCGTCGCCGCAGCGGTCGCGCATCTACTCGGCCAGGGTCAGGACGCCGCGCTGACTGTCACGAACGTGCTCCGACGGCTTCCTCCGGACGTCGCCTCAACGTTGCGCGAGCCGATCCATGAAGTGCTGACCGTCCGCACGGGCAGCTTGCTGTGGCTCGGCGCAATCGTGGGCCTGTGGACCGCGACGAGCTTCGTCGAAACGATCCGCGACATCCTGAGGCGCGCTTACGGGGTCAAATATTGCGCTCCCTTCTGGGAATATCGGCTCGGCTCGATCCTGCTGATCGTCGGCGCGGTGTTGCTGTTGATGATCGCCTTTGCGGTGAGCGCGGCACTCACCATCGCCCACCATTTCGTGATCGAATATTTCCCGCTTGCGCAAGATGTCGGGAGTGCGCTCGGGCTCTACCGGCTTGTCCCCGCAGTGACGCTCTTCTGTACCTTCTACGGCCTGTTCTTCGCACTGATCCCGGCGCGGTACAGGAAGAAGGACTGCAGGAAATGGCCGGGCGCATTGTTCATCACCGTCTGGTGGCTCGGCACCGTCGAGCTGATTGCACCCGTGCTCAGTCTCTTCGGTGGATACACGCGCACCTACGGCAGCCTCGCGGGGGTCATGATCGCCCTGATCTTCTTCTTCGTCGTGGGCCTCGGCGTCGTGATTGGCGCAGAGTTGAACGCGGCGCTGGCGGAAAGCGGCGCCACGGCGCTAAAGGGCGAATATTATACCGGGCCATACACGGATGAACTCGAGGTCGAGGAACCGCAGCCCGGAGAGGACGTGGAGCCAGTGCTGCATACAGGGGGATCGAAGCTTTGAGCCAGTTGATGCAGGGCAAGCGCGGGCTGATCATGGGGCTCGCCAATGACCGTTCGCTCGCCTGGGGTATCGCCCGGGCGCTTAGCGGCGAAGGCGCGGAGCTCGCATTCTCCTACCAGGGCGAAGCGCTCGAGAAGCGCGTGCGGCCGCTTGCTGGCGAACTGGGTTCCGACATGCTGGTCGATTGCGACGTCAGCAGCATGGACGCGCTGGACGCCGCGTTCGACCAGGTCGGCAAGGCGTGGGGCAGTATCGACTTTGTCGTCCATGCGATCGGCTATTCCGACAAGAATGAGCTGCGCGGGAAGTTCGTCGACACTTCGATGGACAATTTCCTGATGACGATGAACATCTCGGTCTACAGCTTCGTCGCGGTTGCGCAGCGCGCACGTCGGCTGATGACCGAGGGCGGGTCGATGCTGACGCTGACCTATTATGGCGCGGAGAAGGTCATCCCCCATTACAACGTCATGGGCGTCGCCAAGGCAGCGCTGGAGATCAGTGTCAAATATCTGGCGATGGACCTTGGGCCCGAGAACATCCGCGTGAACGGCATTTCCGCGGGTCCCATCAAGACATTGGCCGCGAGCGGGATCGGCGACTTCCGCTACATCATGAAATGGAACGAACTGAACTCGCCGCTTCGCCGCAACGTCACCATCGAGGACGTGGGCGGCGCCGGCCTCTACCTGCTGAGCGATCTATCATCGGGCGTGACCGGAGAGATCCACCACGTCGACGCCGGCTATAATGTCGTCGGAATGAAGGCCGAGGACGCGCCGGACATCAGCACCGTCTGATGATTGCGAAGCACGTCCACGTCACCGGCAGGGTGCAGGGCGTGTTCTACCGGGCATGGGCGCGCGAGCACGCGCAGGAACTCGCCGTGACGGGCTGGGTGCGTAACTGTCCCGACGGCTCAGTCGAGGCGCACGTCGAGGGCGGTGATTCAGCCGTCGAGGAGATGCTGGGCCTCCTTCGGCGCGGTCCGCCCGATGCTCGCGTCGAAGACCTGAGGACTTGGGACATCGAACCCTGTGAGTTCGATGATTTCGAGGTGCGGCACTGAATCTCCCCTCCCTGGAAAGGGAGGAGCGGGGATGGGTGCTTCTGAAGCGGCTCGATGCCGCGAAAGAAGCCTCCTCATGGGCATTGAGCCCATTCGTCAGCAACCCACCCCTTAATCCCCTCCCTTGCAGGGAGGGGCAGAATCACCCCGCGAACGGGTCGCGGACCAAAATCGTGTCGTCGCGCTCAGGCGATGTGCTGACCAGCGCCACCGGACAACGGATCAACTCCTCGATACGGCGGACATATTTGATCGCCCGGGCAGGGAGGTCGGCCCAGCTTCGCGCGCCCTGAGTGGACTCGCACCAGCCCTTGATCTCTTCGTAGATCGGCTCGACCCGCATCTGATCCGCGGCATGGGCGGGGAGATAGTCGATCTTCTTCCCGTCGAGCGTGTAGCCGGTGCAGACCTTCACCGTTTCCAGCGTGTCCAGCACATCGAGCTTGGTGAGCGCGATGCCGGTGACCCCGCCGACCGCGACTGCCTGCCGTACCAGAACCGCGTCGAACCAGCCGCAGCGGCGCTTGCGGCCGGTGACGGTGCCGAATTCACGGCCGCGCTCGCCGAGCTCCTGGCCAATCTCGTTATCCTGCTCGGTAGGGAACGGGCCCGAGCCGACGCGGGTGGTGTAAGCCTTGGTAATCCCCAGGACGAAGCCCGCCGCCGCGGGGCCCGTGCCGCTTCCCGATGCAACCGTCCCGGAGACGGTGTTGGATGAGGTGACGAAGGGATAGGTGCCGTGGTCGACGTCGAGGAGGACGCCCTGTGCGCCTTCGAACAGGATGCGCTTTCCATTGCGCCTCGCTTTGTCGAGCTCGCGCCACACCGGGCGTGCGAAGGGCAGGACGAAGCCCGCGATCTCGGCGAGGTCGTTCTTAAGGCGCTCGCGGTCGACGGGCGGCTCTCCGAAGCCGGCGCGCAGCGCATCGTGGTGCGCGCAAACCCGGTCGAGCAGCGGGTCGAGATCGCCAAGTTGGGCGAGATCGCACACGCGGATCGCCCTGCGGCCGACCTTGTCCTCATAGGCGGGGCCGATCCCGCGGCGCGTGGTTCCGATCTTTCCAGCGCCCGAGGCGTCTTCGCGCAAAGCGTCGAGATCGCGGTGAATGGGAAGGATTAGGGGACAATTGTCGGCGACCATCAGCAGCTCGGGCGTCACCTCGACGCCTTGCTCGCGGATTCGCTCGATCTCGGCCTTGAGCGCCCAAGGATCCAGCACCACGCCATTGCCAATGACCGAGGGTGTGCCGGTCACAATGCCTGAGGGCAGCAGCGACAGCTTGTAGGTCTTGCCTTCGACGACAAGCGTGTGGCCGGCGTTGTGGCCACCCTGGAAGCGGACGACCATGCCGGCGCGGCTGGCCAGCCAATCGACGATCTTTCCCTTGCCTTCGTCGCCCCACTGGGCGCCGATGACGGTGACGTTCGGCACTGATGCAAATCCTTCTTGAGGAGCTCGCGAGGCTCCTAGGCAGCAAGTGGCGCCCCGTCCAGCGCGGGCCGATTGTCATTGAGCATGCGGAACAGAGGGCGGGGGTTGGGAGTATTGCAGTCCGGTTACGCGCTTGGCGCAACATCAACAGGGATTACGAACATGAAGACGACCACGATTCTGGCGATCGCTCTCGGCCTCGGCTCGCTCGCAGCATGCAACAAGAGCCCGCAGCAGCAAGCCGCCGACAATTACGAAGCGAATGTCGATAACAGCGCCGACATGATGCAGGAGAATGTCGGCAATGCCGCGGACCAGATGACCGCGAACGCCGAAAATGCTTCGGACGCGATGAAGGCGGCCGCCGACAACAAGGCCGACGCGATGAAAAACGCGGCCGACAACACGGCCGATGCTATGACCAACAAGAAGTAACCAAAGCCAGCCACTCGCACGCAGGTGGCTGGACCGAGGGCGCTCCGGAAACGGGGCGCCCTTTTTCGTCAGAAGCTGAGCGGGACAACCTCGCGCACGCCCGGAAGCTGCTGGAGCTGCGTCGCCACGGGCGATGTGATCGGGTCGTCGACCGCAACCAGCGCGATCGCCTCGCCGGCCTCCTTCCGACGGCCGAGGTTGAAGGTCGCGATGTTAATCTTGTTCGCTCCGAGCTCAGTACCGAGCGAGCCGATGAAGCCGGGCTGGTCGTCGTTGACGATGTAGATCATCTGGCCTGTGAGTTCCGCTTCGACGGGGATGTCGAAGATTTTCACGAGGCGCGGTGCGCGATTTCCGAACAATGTCCCTTCGACGCGCTTCTGCCCGTGATCGGTGCCGACAGTAACGGCGACCAACGTGTGATAATCGCCTTCGCCCTCGTTGCGGATTTCGCGCACCGCGATTCCGCGCTCCTTCGCCAGATAAGGGGCGTTGACCATATTTACCGTGTCGGACCAGGTCCGCATCACGCCAGCGAGCACCGCGCCGGTGATCGGCTTGATGTTCAGCTCGGCCGCAGCGCCTTCGACCTCGACGTCGATCGAGCGGATCTCGGTGCCGGCGATCTGGCCAATCAGCCGTCCGAGCTTCTCGGCGAGGCCCATGTATGGCTTGAGGCGCGGGGCTTCCTCCGCGGAAAGGGAAGGAACGTTGACCGCGTTGGTAATTCCGCCGAGCAGCAGATAGTCCGCCATCTGCTCGGCGACCTGGATCGCGACGTTGACCTGTGCTTCGGTCGTCGACGCACCGAGATGCGGCGTGCAGATGAGCCCGGGCGTGCCGAAGAGTGCGTTTTCCTTCGCCGGTTCTTGCTGGAACACGTCCAGCGCCGCACCGGCGATGTGGCCGCTTTCGAGGCCATCCTTGAGCGCGGCCTCGTCGATGAGGCCGCCACGGGCGCAATTGACGATGCGCACGCCCGGCTTGGTCCTGGCGAGCGCTTCGCGGCTGAGGATGCCGCGAGTCTGATCGGTGAGCGGTGTGTGTAGCGTGATGAAGTCCGCGCGCGCGAGCAACTCGTCGAGCTCGGCCTTGTCGACGCCGAGCTCGACTGCCCGCTCCGGCGAGAGGAAGGGATCGTAAGCGACGACCTTCATCTTGAGGCCGTGCGCGCGGTCGGCGACGATCGAGCCGATATTGCCGCAGCCGATGAGCCCGAGCGTTTTGCCGGCGAGCTCGACCCCCATGAAGCGGTTTTTCTCCCATTTGCCGGATTGCGTCGACTGGTCAGCCTGCGGGATTTCTCGGGCGAGCGCGAAGAGCATCGCGATCGCATGTTCCGCGGTGGTGATCGAGTTGCCGAAGGGCGTGTTCATGACGACGATCCCGCGCGCGGAGGCGGCGGGCACGTCGATCGTGTCGACGCCGATCCCGGCGCGGCCGATGACCTTCAGGCGCGGCAAGGCGGCGTCCATTGCCGCAGCGCCGATCTTGGTGGAGCTGCGGACGGCGACGCCGTCATATTCGCCTATGATTTGCTTGAGCTCATCGGGGGAAAGGCCGGGCTTCTCATCGACGTGGATGCCACGGTCGCGGAAGATCGCGGCGGCCTTCGGGTCCATCTTGTCGGCGATGAGGACTTTGACTTGATTCATTTCCTACCTCGTCATTCCCGCAAGACCGGGAACCTGGTTGTTTGTTGTCTGCTGGATCCCCGCTTTCGCTGGGAAGACGATCACGGGCGGGCCGTCTCCCAGCCCCAGTCGAGCCAGGGGCCGAGCGCTTCGATGTCACTCGTCTCGACTGTCGCTCCGCACCAGATTCGAAGCCCCGGCGGCGCATCGCGGTAGGCGGTGACGTCGAAGGCGGCGTCCTCCTTCTCGAGAAGCTTGCCGATCGCCTTCTGGCGGGCACGGTTCGCCTCCTCGTCCGAGCGATCGGCGAACTGCAGGCACACCGACGTATTGGAGCGGATTGAAGGGTCATCCGCGAGATGCTCGATCCAGTCCGCGGACTGGACCCATCGATCGAGCGCCGCGGCATTTGCGTCTGCGCGCGCGATCAGCGCGTCGAGCCCGCCGATCCGCTCCGCCCAGTCAAGCGCGAGCAGCCAATCCTCGACGGCCAGCATCGAGGGCGTGTTGATCGTCTCGCCCTTGAAGATTCCTTCGATCAGCTCGCCGCCCTTCGTCAGGCGGAAGATCTTGGGGAGCGGACGTGGTGCAGGCTCGCTCTCGAGCCGCTCGACCGCGCGCGGGCTGAGGACGAGCATTCCGTGCGCCGCTTCGCCGCCGAGCGCCTTTTGCCAGCTAAAGGTGCCGACATCGATCTTTGCCCAATCGATGTCCTGCGCGAAGGCGGCCGAGGTCGCGTCGCAGATGGAGAGGCCGGTGCGGTCTTCCGAGATCCAGTCGGCGTTCGGCACACGCACTCCGCTGGTCGTGCCATTCCAGGTGAAGACGATGTCGCTCGCCGGATCGATACCGCCGAGCTGCGCGATCTCGCCATAATCGGCGGTGCGAATGTCGGCTTCGAGCTTGAGCTGCTTTGCGACATCCGTGACCCAGGTCGCACCGAAACTTTCCCAGGCGAACATGGTCACCGGACGCGTCCCGAGCAGGGACCAGATCGCCATTTCCATGGCTCCGGTGTCGGACGCAGGGACGATCCCGAGCCGATAGCCCGCAGGGAGCTCCAGAAGCGCACGGGTGCGGTCGATCGCGTCGGCCAGCTTTGCCTTGCCGATGGTGCCGCGATGCGACCGTCCAAGAGCGGACGTGTCGAGCTTGTCCGGGCTCCAGCCGGGAGGCTTGGCGCACGGGCCCGACGAGAAATTCGGCCGATTGGGTTTGGTGTGGGGTTTTGCCACGCGCAATTCGGGCGTGGCGGCAGTCGTTTCCGTCAATGTGACTCTCCTCGCAGAGAGCTCGCGCCGCGTTGGGACGGCGTGGCCCGGAAACAGGTCTAACGGCTCCTTTCACGATGGCAACCGCGAGCGCGAAAGATTCGCCCCTTCGTCCGAGCTCAGGACAGGCCCTTCGGCAGGCTCAGGACAGGGTTTCGAGTCGGTAACGACCTCATGCTGCACTGCACAACAGATTGAATTCCCTCGAATCTGGCCTCTCGGAACGGTTCACCGCAGTTACTCAGCGGCTCATCCCGCCATCGCGGAATCCTGGTTGAATTGATTAACCATCTCGCAGCAGTGTCCGCCTCGTCGATGCGCGAAAGGGCAACGTGGGTCGTCCTGGGGGCTGGGGAGCTCCTGAAGTTGATGGGATCGCGTGCGTCGCACTGCGGCGCGCGTGTGGGAGCTTTTGGAGCGGGGATGTAATGACCCAGTTTGTGCCCGCGGTTACGGCATTGTTCCGGGATCGCGATCTGTTCATCCACGATGGCAAGAAGCTTCGTCGCGTCCACATTTCGGCGCCCGTTCAGGCTGCCCTTCTCACTTTCCTCTTCGGTCTCCTCGTGTGGGCCAGCTACGCGACCGTGCAACTGATGGCTCAGCAGCCGCTGCGTCCCGCGTCGTCAAGCGACGTGAGGGCTCGCCTTCTCGAGCAGCGCCAGGCGGTCATTGAAGCCGCCCTGACCGGCCAGAGGCTGGACCCGGCGATGATCCAGGCGGCGGTCAAGAGCGGCCGCCTCGCCAAGATTGGTCCGCTTGCCCGGGCCGAGCAGCAGCAGCTCGAGCAGGCGGCGCTCGCCGCCCAGGCTCTCGATGTCCGCTATCACGTCACTGCCGCCCAGCTTCAGAAGCTCGGGATCAAGCCCGCGAGTGCAGGGACCGACACCGGCGTCGGCGGTCCGCTCGAGAGCGTCGGCAATCCCACCTTCAAGGCGCTCTTCAACAGCTGGAAGAAGCTCGACGAGCTCCAGAACGACGTCATCGCCATTCCTTCCGACAAGCCGATCCGCGCCGCCGTGACCTTTACCAGCGGCTTCGGCGTCCGCGACGATCCTTTCCATCGCGGCGCCGCGATGCATCCCGGCATCGACCTTGCCGGTGCCTATGGAACCCCGGTTTATGCGACGGCCGACGGCGTCGTCACCCGCGCCGGCTGGAACAACGGCGGCTACGGCAACATGGTCGAGCTCGATCACGGCCGCGGCATCGCGACCCGCTACGGTCACATGTCGGCGGTTCTCGTCCACGAAGGCGACCACGTCACCCGCGGTCAGCAAATCGGCCGCATGGGGTCGACGGGGAGATCTACTGGCAATCATTTGCATTACGAGGTGCGGATCGACGGGCGGCCGGTTAACCCGATCCCCTTCATGAAGTCGACCGATTACGTCCTCGCGATGCAGAAGAAGGACACCGCGCCGATGGATTCGGGCATCGGCGGCCCCGGCGGCGGCCACTAGGAACAGCCGGCCTCCATCCCTATCTCGCGTAACGTGAGCGAGATCAGCCTTACCGAAAACGCGGCCAGACGCGTCGCCTGGATCGCCGAGCGCCAGTCCAGGCCCGCGATCCTGCGCCTCGCCGTCGACGGCGGCGGCTGCGCCGGATTCACCTACAAGTTCGAGCTCGCCGACAGTGCGGAAGCGGAGGATGAGGTCGCGGAGACCGATGGCGTGAAGCTGGTCGTCGACCCGGTAAGCCTGGATCTCCTTCGCGGCTCCGCGGTCGATTTCGTCGAGGATTTGAACGGCGCGGCGTTCAAGGTCGTGAACCCCAACGCCCAATCGGGATGCGGTTGCGGAAGCAGCTTCTCGGTCTAGCCCTCAGCCGCTAAGCGTCCCGAGTGAAGATCGCCAGCTACAACCTCAATGGAATCCGCGCGCGCCTTCCGCGCCTGATCGAATGGCTGCAGCGCGAGCAGCCGGACGTCGCCTGCCTCCAGGAGCTCAAATGCGCCGACGAAGCGCTTCCGATCGCCGACATCGAGGCGGCGGGTTACGGCGCCGTCTGGCACGGCCAGAAGGGCTTCAACGGAGTCGCGATCCTCGCCAAGGGCGACGCGCCCGAACTGAGGCGCGTCGGGCTTCCCGGCGACCCGGACGACAGCCACAGCCGCTACATCGAGGCCGAGGCGAAGGGCGTCGTCGTCGGCTCGCTCTACCTCCCCAACGGCAATCCGATCGGGACGGAAAAGTTCGACTACAAGATCCGCTGGATGGAGCGGCTCCACGACCATGCCGCCGAGCTTCTCGAGGAGGAGCGGCCGACTGTCCTCTGTGGAGACTGGAACGTGGTGCCGGAGGATCGCGACGTGTTCTCGGCGCGGGCGACCGCCAGGGACGCGGTCATGCAGCCCGAAACGCGGCAATGGTGGCGGCGGATCGTCCACCAGGGCTGGACCGACGCGTTGCGCGCACTGCATCCCAATGAGGAGAAGCTCTACACCTTCTGGGATTATACGGCGGGCTGCTGGCAGCGGGACCTCGGCTTCCGGCTCGATCATTTGCTGTGCTCGCCCGAGGCAACGGACCGGCTCGTCGACGCCGATGTCGACCGCTGGGCTCGGGGTGAGGAGAAAGCCAGCGACCACGCCCCGACGTGGCTCGAGTTGAGTTAAGGCAGCCTCAGGCCATCAAGTGGTGGCTTTGAGTGCCGCGCCGAACCCCCAGTCGTCGTCACGTGCGGGTGTCATCTCGACGCCACCGGGGGAGACCGTGAGCATGTCGGAATGACCGAAGCCTTTCGAATAATCTAGAATGGTTATGATGGCGGGATTAGCGCGCATCACGGCCGAGTGGGAAGGGTCCGGCAGCTCCAGTCGACTGAGGCCCGGATGTCGATCGAGAAGCAGGTCGAATGCTCGGTTCCGCTGCTTCGGATCGCGAACTTCATCGACGTGCGCGGCGATGGAAAGGGCTTTGATCGTGGAGGGGTCGTGAAAGTCCCGCCCTATGACAAGCGAAACCCTGTTGTCCCGCTGCAAGTTCGCGAATTTTTGGCTTTCCCTTGAAATCACGAAGTAGATCAGAATGCCTTCGTTGGCGAAGCCCACCATGGTGTTCTGCGGCCATCCGTCTGCACGCAGCGTCGCAACCGCCATGAGGCGATTCCGATCGAGGATGGCGATGGCCTTGTCCTTCATCGCTCACGTTTCCTCAGCAGCGACCTCGAGCGACTCGCAATGCCCCAGGCCTCGGCGGTAGTCGAGGACCGAGACATGCCTGCAACGAGCGCACATAGTGGCAACGTCGGCCGTCCCAGGGGGCGCCAAGTCGGTCAGCTGCGGATGCCTGTTCGCGAGCAGGAGCCAAGCACGCGCACGCAAGGCCAGATCGCTGACCTCCGACACCGTACAACCGGCATAGACCGCCTTCACTTCCGAAAGAACGCGCGGCTCTTTTCCGATCGTCACGGCAACCCGATTGTCGCGTTCGATGTTGGCGAACTTCTGGCTGTTCCGATAGATCAGGAAATAGAGATCGAGGCCCTCGTTCGCGTAGCCGACCATGGTGGCCTGCGGCCACCCGTCCGGCCGCACCGTGGCAATCGACATGATGTGGTTTGCATCGAGGACTTCGATGGCCGTTCGCTTGGTCTCCACGTGCTCGTCACTCCGCGGGTTGCATCAGGAAGTCGGATATCTCGGTCTCGGTCGGCTGCGTTCGCTCGCGTCCGAACAAAGCCCGGATCATGAACAGACAGAAGGCAAGCACGCCAGCGGTGAAGACGAGATCGCCGGGCACCCGCGCCCAGACCAGAGCCTGCATGACCGGACCGTGGATCACCTCTGCGCTGCGCGCATAGGCATAATCACGGGTGTAGCTCTGGTAGGCCTGGTAAAGCCCCTGCGGAAACAGGGAGAGCACGACCATCATCGCAAGGCCGATGTTGAGGCACCAGAAGCTCGTCTTGAGCAGGCGCTCGCTCCACAGCCGCGGATCGGACAGTCCGCGCATGCAGAACAGCGTCAGACCGATGCCCAGCATTCCGTAGACTCCGAACAGTGCCGCGTGCCCGTGCGTCGCGGTCGTATTCAATCCTTGCATGTAATAGAGGGCGAGTGGGGGGTTGATGAAGAAGCCGAACAAGCCGGCGCCGACGAGATTCCATACAAGCACGCTCGCGAAGAAGGCGAAGGGCCAGCGGTAGGTTTGCTGCCAGTCCTGCTGTTGTTCGACCTTGGCTCGATTGTACGCCTCGAAGCCGACGACCATGAGAGGCACCACCTCGAGGGCGGAGAAGACCGCTCCGAGCGCGATGACGGCAATCGGCGTACCGCTGAAATAGAGGTGGTGGAACGTCCCGAGGACGCCGCCGCCAAGGAAGATGATTGTCGCCAGCAGCACCGACGTCGACGCGACGGACAAGCGTACCAGCCTCATTTTCACGAATAGCGCAGCGACGATCGCGGTGGCGAAGACTTCGAAAATGCCTTCGACCCACAGATGAACCACCCACCAGCGCCAATATTCCATCACCGAGATGTGGGCGTGCTGCCCGTAGAGAAGGCCCGTGCCGAACAGGAGCCCAATTGAGATGGTCGCGATGACGACGAGGAAAGAGAGCGAACGGCCGCCTTGTTCCTTGAGCGCCGGCCATAGGCCGCGCAGGACGAGTACGGTCCACAACACCAGGCCGATGAACAGATAGACCTGCCAGAAGCGGCCGAGATCGAGATATTCATAACCCTGGTCGCCGAACCAGAAGTTGGTTGTTCCGGAACCAAGCCGCCGGTTGATCGCCAGCCACTCGCCCGCGAACGATCCGACGACGATGATCAGCAGGCTGACAAAGAGGAAGTTGACCCCGAGCCGCTGGAACTTCGGCTCCCGCCCGCCGAGCAAGGGCGCGACGTAAAGTCCGGTCGCGAGCCAGGCGGTCGCAATCCAGAGGACCGCGAGCTGCGTGTGCCAGGTGCGGGTGACCGCGTAGGGGAAGTATCCGGCGAGCGGCAGACCGTAGAGACCCTGACCTTCGACGGCGTAGTGCGCGGTCACGATGCCAAGGAGGATCTGGACGAAGAACAAGGCGGTAACGACGAAGAAATATTTCGCGGTGGCGCGCATCGACGGCGTGATATTGGCCTTCTCGAGGATGTCGGTGGCTGCGAACCCCTCCTCGGGCTCTATGTCGCGGCGCCACACGTCGAACTCGCGAGCATAATACCAGACGAGCGCACCGATGCCGGCGAGCAAGGCGAAGATTGAGAGGAAAGTCCACATGAAGATGGAGCCTGGCGGCTCATTCCCGACCAAAGGTTCGTGCGGCCAGTTGCTTGTGTAGGTGACCGTGTCTCCGGGCCGATCGGTCGTCGCCGCCCAAGCGGTCCAGAAGAAAAATGCACCGATCGCATGCGCCTCCCTTGGGGTGAGGACGGCCGATCTCGGTAGCGCATAGAGCACGCGGAGGCCGTGCGCCGACGGTGTCCGGTCGGTGAATAGGTTGGCGTAGTAAGCTGCCGTCGTCCGGATAGCAGCGGCGCGCTGGTCGCTGACGGTGATTTCGCGCGTGGCGGGGTCGTAGGTGTTGGTACGCATCTCCTGCTTCAGCATCGCGCCCAGCCGGGCCTGATCGGGTTCGGACAGAGCAGCAAAGGGCGCTTTCGTTGCCGCTGCCGCCATCCCACCCTTCAGGCTCAGCGCCTCCCGGTGCAGCCAGTCGGCGCTCCAATCGGGCGCAACGTAGCTCCCGTGTCCCCAGATCGAGCCTTGCTCCATCCCGCCCATCGACTGCCAGACGTTCTGGCCGCGCTGAATATCGCCGCCGCTGTACAGCAGCTGTCCCGACGTCGTGCGGACTGCGACGGGGATGGGCGGCTTCGACAGATAGATCTGGTAGCCGAAGAAAAGCAGAGTCCCGAACATGATGACCATGCTCGCGGCGAAGACGCTCCAAAGCCTGCGGATGGAAAAATCGGTGGCGTAGCTGGACATCGCGAGTCCCCGGCACGGATTTCATGCCAGGGCCATTCCCCCGCAAAGGAGCCGCGTCCCCTTTAGCTCGAACAGCGAGGCCGCAATTGGCCACGGCCGTTAGACCAAGGGTAGGCGCTACCGGGGTTGTCTGCTTTGACAAATGTCAACGGCTGTTTCCCCTCGGCGACCGTGCTGGTAAAATGCCCGCATGGCGCGGGAATCGCTTCGCTGCGACGTTTGCACGGTGCGCGAACGGGCGGCCTGCGCCGCGCTAGGCGAGGATGAACGCAAAGAGCTCGCAAAGCTCGGACATCATCGAATGTTGAGCCGCGGCGAGACCTTTTTCGCCGCCGGCGCGGAGAACGCGCTGTCGGCCACTCTGATCAAGGGCTTGTTAAAGGTTTCAGCAGTCGATCGCGACGGCAGCGAGCATATCGTGGCGCTGATCCACCCTGCTGGATTCGCCGGAGAGCTGTTCACGCCGAGCGCTCAGCACGACTTCGTGGCGCTGACCGACTGCGAGCTGTGCGTCTTCCCGCGAGCCCAATATGAAGCGGCCCTTCAGCGGTTTCCAGCGCTCGGCCAGGCTTTGCTGCGTCGATCCTGGGAAGCGCTGATGGAAAGCCGTGACCTGCTGGCTGCGGTGGGCGGCCGAACTTCGTCCCAGCGAATCGCCGGATTTCTCGTGTCGCTCGCGCGCGCGGCGAACGATAGCGAGTGCCACCCTGCTATCGAGTTCGACCTGGTTCTGACGCGTGGCGAGATCGCCTCGCTCCTAGGTCTCACGATCGAGACGGTCAGCCGTCAATTCACCAAATTCGAGAAGGACGGACTGATCAGACGGAGGGCCGCGCGCGGTATTCTGATCGAAGATCCCATTCGCCTGGCGGGACTTGCCGCCTAACGCACAAGGCGATGGGCTCGTCCAGCATCAGCGCCTTGAACCGATACATGGCCGCAAGCTGGTCGTGGCTAAGTCGCGCCGCCGTGCAGGTTGCCCGTTGCGCGGCAACCAGTTCCTGCTGCGCGCGTGCGCGGTAATATTCGCGATCGGGCTGGTCCATTGCCTTTCCCCTTTGTCAGGCGGTCCGATCTACGCCGACATCTCGCCCAAGGGCTTTGACCATCGTCAAGGTTGCGGTTTTTGGCTGAACGTTGCCGTTTCAAAAACGCGCTGCGAAGGCGGCGGCGGCTCCGTATAGGCCGGGCTCGGGATGGGCGATCAGCTTCACCGGCAGCTGCTCCAGGATCGACCGGTATTCGCCTTTGGCGGTCAGCCTCCCGGCAAAGCCCGAGGCGGGCAGATACTCCCG
>JADMIO010932609.1_pt1 | contig 56859 bp, 45 predicted proteins | sample 8958161 | NCBI WGS metagenome assembly JADMIO01 (sample SAMN16585339, study PRJNA669376) | soil metagenome | isolation source: Crop rotation soil | place: USA: Cullars Rotation, Alabama | collected 2011 | reverse complement strand
ACCAATCGGCGCACCACTCCCAGACATTACCCGCCACGTCATAGAGACCGTAGCCGTTCGGCGGGAAACTCTCTACGGGCGCGCGCCCCGTAAATCCATCCTCGCCCGTATCGCGCTCAGGAAAGTGGCCCTGCCACCAGTTAGCGACCGGCTTTCCATTGGGGCGCAGGTCATCACCCCAGGCGTATCTCTTTTGGGCCAGCCCGCCGCGCGCGGCATACTCCCATTCGGCCTCTGTCGGCAGACGTTTATGAGCCCATTTGGCGTAAGCCATAGCGTCGCTCCATGAAACCTGGCAGACAGGCTCATTGGAAGGCGCTTGTGATTGATGCCCGTCCGGGTGTCGCCAGTTGGCGCCAGCAGTCTTCTCCCATTCTCCTGTCCGTGGATTAAAAACGCCTGACCATCCGAACCGCTCGGCATCGGTCTTGTAACCGGTGGCCTCGACGAATCTACTGAACTCCGCAACAGTTACTTCGTGCTCATCCATCCAGAAAGAGTTGACCGTCACTTCATGAACAGGAGCTTCGTAAGGCATCCCGTCGTCAGTGCCCATCTGAAATGTCCCGCCCGTGATGAGCACCATGCCGTCTTGCTTGACGGTAGCTACATGACTATTGGCAGGTGCAGCGATGGAGGAGGACGCACTGGCCGAAGTCTCGGCGCGACCAACCGCTTGAGACGCTTCGCCCGTTGAAGAGGCTCTCTGACAACCCTGTGCGGAAAGCAGCGCGAGCATGAAGAAGGTCAATTGAAGCTGTCTAAATAATTTCGTCATGGTCAGCGTCAGCGAACGGGCCAGTGCTCGGATTCGACGTGTTCACGCCTCATAATTTCGGTCATCCGTTTGATGAGCGCGGGTTGCTTCGCGGCCAGGTCTTTCGTCTCTTTTGGATCGGTTGACAAGTCGTACAATTCAATCGCGCCGCTAGCGCCGTGCCGCACGGCCTTCCAGCGTCCCATCCGCACGGCCTGAGCATACCCTCCTTCGTGAAATTCCCAGTAAAGATAGTTATGAATAGGAGAGTGCTGCCCCATTAGAACAGACAGCATTGAGATGCCGTCAATCCTGGACGGAGGTTTCGCGCCTGCCATGACCGCAAACGTCGGCAGCAAATCCCACTGCGCCCAGACGTGATCACTCACCTGTCGCGCTCTGATTTTGCCGGGCCAACGCGCAATAAGAGGCTCGCGTATGCCACCCTCGTATAGCTCACGCTTGATGCCGCGAAGCCCGCCGTTGCTGTGGAAAAATGTCTGGTCATAGCCGCCTTCATCTTTCCCCTGCGGGCCGTTGTCGCTCGTAAAGATGACGATGGTATCGTCGTCCAGCTTCAACTCCTTTAGGAGAGCGAAAATCTTTCCCACATCCGCGTCCAGGCGCCAGACCATCGCGGCATAGTTCTTCTCCTGCGGCGGCCAACTCTCATTCGAGTAGGGCGCATCACTGGGCACTTCCATCCCGTTGCCCGTCTTTCTCGTCAACTCATTGTTAGCGTGCGGGATTGTGTAAGCGAGATACAGAAAAAACGGTGCGTCTTGCTCGCGCCGAATAAAGCCAAGTGCTTCCTCAGTGAACAGGTCGTGCGAGTACGTGCCCTTCGGAATTGAGACGCGTTCCTCGTTTCGCCAGAGGTAATCCGGGTAGTAGTTGTGGGCCAGATTCTGGTTGAGATAGCCGAACCAGTAGTCGAAGCCCTTGCGATTGGGAATGCCCGAAGTGTCCGGCTCGCCCAATCCCCATTTGCCGACGATGCCGGTTCTGTATCCGGCCATTTTCAACACTTCGGCCATGGTCACAGCTGTCGGCCCGAGCGAGACTCTCTGGTTGTTCACATCCGTGTTGCCCCTGATATAAGCATGCCCCTGATGCAACCCCGTCATGAGACTGGCGCGCGAAGGGGCGCAAACCGGCGCACCCGCATAAAACTGTGTGAAGCGCATTCCTTCCTGAGCCATCCGGTCAAGGTTCGGCGTTTTGAAAATCTTTTGTCCGTAGCTGCCAAGATCGCCATAGCCCAGATCGTCCGCCAGAATCAAAATGATGTTCGGCCTCCTGCGCGAACGCTCGGCCGACTGAGACAAAGCGAGCGTTGGCAGCAATGCCAGATAGAGGCATGCAAGGGCGAGCACGACTTGCTTCAAAAAATTTCTATCTTGACGTTGAATCATCCGGCACTTGCTCTCTTCAAACTGGGCGTTTCCTCGAACGGGCAGCGGGCTCATAAATCGAACTATAACGTGGCGCTGTTAAAAAGTTAATTGCTTCTTTCGTTCCCTGTCGTGCGGTCGCAACTCTATTTCAAGATGAGCAGTAACGTTCTAAGTTGATAAATGCTCTCTGTGCGGCCTCAGTGTCTCTGTGGTGAACAGACGCATGATTTACCACAGAGACACTGAGGACACTGAGATTGCACAGAGGCTCAGTTAAATTATGACACCACTAGATGAGCCGTTCACTTGTCAGTCTCGAGCGAAACTCGTATAACTAGCAGGCAAGCAGAAACAATCCGGCTGGAGACATCAGACTATGAAGTCCTTTCGTGTGAAGCTTGCTTTCGCGGCTTGCCTGTTCGCTTCCGTTTCTTATTCTCCATTCTCTTTTCTCCTTGCTACGCCGCAAACATCACTGAAGCCAAAACCGAAGTACAACGTGCTCTTCATCATCTCTGACGACCTGCGGCCGGAGTTGGGCAGTTACGGCAATACGATCATCAAGACGCCGAACATTGACAAGCTGGCTGCGCGCGGCACGCGCTTCGATCATGCCTACGCGCAGTATCCGCTCTGCAATCCTTCACGCACGTCGTTGCTCAACGCTCGCTACCCGACCGAGACCGGAGTGATGGACAATAACGTCTATTTCCGCGTGAAGCATCCCGATTACGTCACGCTCCCGCAATACTTCAAAACACAGGGCTACGCGACCTTGCGCACGGGCAAGATTTTCCACGGCGGCATTGACGACGAAGTGTCATGGACGGAAGGCGGCGAACCAACTGATCCTGCCATCACCGGGCGAGGCTCAAACAATGCGCGCCCGGCAGGCAATGCACGTCAATCCAGTGAGCGCGACCCGGATGAAGCGGAATCTACTTCCAACTCTGCGTCCCGAACGTCAACCGGCGCGAGCCGTGCCGCCGCCTCCGACCGTATCGTGGTGCTCGAAGGCGATGGCGCATCGCACGGGGACTACAAGACGGCCACGCGCGCCATCGATTATTTAGAGAGATACAAAGATAAGCCTTTCTTTCTGGCCGTCGGCTTTGTCAAGCCGCATAGCCCGCCGACCGCGCCTAAAAAGTTTTTCGATCTTTACGACGCGGAGAAGATACAGCTTCCGCCTGACTTCAACACGCACCCGGAGGCTCCGCCCGGCTTCCCCGAACTCTCTATCCCAAAGCGCAACGCAGACCTCTTCATCGGGCGCGACGCTTCACCCAGAGAAGCGCGCGAGATGATTCGCGCTTACTACGCCTCCACCAGTTTCGTGGATGAGCAGGTTGGTCGCGTGCTGGAGGCGCTTGACCGTCTGAATTTGCGCGACAAGACGATCATCGTCTTCTGGGGCGATCACGGTTATCACCTGGGCGAGAAAGGCAAATGGTCAAAGGCTTATTCACTCTATGAAGTCGGCACGCGCGTCCCCTTTATCATCGCCCTCCCACATGGAAAACCGTAGACGAGCGAGCGCGTCGTGGAAGACCTGGACCTGTATGCCACGCTCGCAGAACTCTGCGGCCTGCCAAGACCGCAGGACATCGAAGGGCGCAGTCTGGTTCCCTTGCTGCGTAATCCGAAAGCGACGTGGAACTATCCAGCCTTTACCGTCACGCTCTATCAGGGCCACCTGGGAAAATCTGTCCGCACCGAACGATGGCGCTACGCTGAATGGGACGAAGGACGCTCCGGGGCAATGCTTTTCGATAGTGCTCAAGACCCGCACGAATTGAAGAATCTCGCCGCAGACCCGGCCTACGCGAAGACCGTCAGAGAGATGAAGGAGTTGCTTAAAAGATTACCGGCCTCCGGAGACTAAGGCTTCCCGCGCTTTGGCATCGGAGGCGACGAGCGAGGCTTAGGTGTGGGATTCGTGCCTTCATCAATATCTGAGGTCGCGGGCTTGTTTCGTTGATACTCAATCGTATCTTCCCCTGTCTCCTTCAGCTTCGGTCCGGCGTAAAGAACGGCCAGTTCAGCGAGCGCTGAGGTCGTGTCTGCCCCAAAACCTGAAAGAGCCGTGAGCTTCAGATGCTGCGCTCTAATCGTTTGCGGGAATCTGATTTGCTGCGGCTCGAAGGTCGAGACCAATTCGCCGCGCTTAATCTCCCGCCATTCATTTCCATCATCGCTCACCTCTACCACGTACTCGCGGATGTCACCTTCATGTTCGCGATGATTTTGTCGGGGCATGAGGAGAAGACCGTTCATCACGACGGGCGCGTTGAAGTTGATGGTCAAATCGTGCGGGTGCCTTGACCCTCGCCCCTGTGGTGCGCCCGCTTGCCAGAACGTATTGGGATCGCCGTCAATGACGTTGGCGGCCTGGCCCTCGGCCGTCGCTACCGCGCCGAGCTTATTCATGATGCGCGTGTCAAAGAGCAGACCTGTGAGTTGTTCGGCGGTGACGGAGACTGTCGGTTGGAACTTTGCGCTCCCCATGTAGTCAAGGAGCGAGCGTCGCAGTTGCCGCGCCACGGGACTTGTATCCAAATTATGAATGAGGTCAAAGGCGCTGACCATCAGCAGCCCTCGCCCGACCTTACATTCAAAGATAGCTCCGAGTTTGTAGTTGCGATTCCAATCGTCAATGGCCCAGACGATGGGTTGAAGCTCGCGCGGCAGGTGGTCGAGATTCACCGCGCGCCGCCCGCTCACAATCTCCGCCCACTGCCAGTCGAAATTCGCTCCCGTGGGAAACTCCGCCAGAGCCGGATGCCTAGTGTCCGCCCAGAGTCCGAGCATGCGCCCCCATGCCGGCCCCATCAGTCTGTTCCAGAAAACGGGTACAGTATCGAGCGGCGGACTCGTCCAATCAAGATCAGCGCCGCGCGGCACGAACAGCACCTTGCCGCCCTTATTCAAGTAGGCTTCTGCCGCCTCCCACCATTGAGTGACTAAAACACCGGCAAGGTTCTCGTTGTCGGCCTCCGCCCGGTAGAGCCAGAAATTCCAGTCGTTTTCAAAAGGCGTGCCTTCAAGTCTAATGACAAGTTTATAAGCGCGCGGGGCGGCCAGCTTTGAAAGATCAAACGCGATGTGGCCCAGAGGAATATTTTTCCCCAACGGTATGGATCGTGCGGGCCATTTTCCTTCAGCGACCGTCTTGCCGCCATCATCCAATATCTTCCAGACAGGAACGGCGCGCTCGATCGGTTCAGCTCCGAAGTGGGCTATCTCCACATCGGCGTCAAGCGAATCGGATGTGGTAAAGACGCGCTTGCGCAGGCGCGCGAGCGGCACAGTCGTGTTGCAGAAACGTCTAAACTCGTAATCTTTGACGTAGCCCTTGGGTTCCCAGAACGTGTCAAGCAGGCCGACCAGCGCCGTGCCCTGTCCGACGTAGTCGTGCAGGTCCAGCAACTGGAATCCGCCGAGGCCCGGCGTGCGCAAGTTGGCCTCGATCTCTTCTTTGTAACAGGCAAGCTGGAAGCGCCCAGAAGCCCACGCAAAATCTTTATCTTTGTCCAGCAGGCCGTGTGCGGCCATCGAGTCGCGGAAAATCTCGTAGTTGCCGGGCCGCATGTAGCCTCTGAACTTTCCGATGATGTCAAAATCAGGGTAAGCGACCCACTGACCTGTCTCGTGCGAAATCACCGGGACAGTGATGCCCTTTAATGAATCAGCGTAATCGCCTCCGAACCATCCGGAGCTGCCGCGTAACTGTTTGGGGCCGATGCGCTGGACGGCCAGGTAGTCAACACCTTCAGCGAGGTTGGGAACTTCTCTTTCGGTGTGTCCTGTCCCATTTGTGTAAAGCCGGCGCGGATCTTCCTGCCTGAAGTGCTCGGCCCACTTGGGCAGAGCTTCCGTCCAGTGTCCCTTCGGCTCGTTGCTCGGAGAGAGCAGGAGGAATGAAGGATGGTTGCCGTAAGCGCGAATTATGCGCTCGGTCTCTTCGTACAGCATCCGCTCCATCGGAGTGCCAGGGCTAATCTCGTTCCACATGCCCGGTTCCGGCTGTAGATAAAAACCCAGCTTGTCCGCTGCTTCGAATGCTGCTTCGGGCGGACACCAGGAATGAAAGCGCATGTGATTCAATCCCCACATCTGGCAGGTGAGAAATATTTTTCGCCACGACTCTACATCCGTGGGCGGATAGCCGGTGAGCGGAAAATCGCCGCCGTTGTGCGTGCCGCGCAGGATGATCGGCCTGCCGTTGAGAATGAACTGATTTCCCTCCGCGCGTAATTCGCGCAGGCCAAACTTCACAAACCTGACATCTCTTGCCAATGGCAGGTTCAACTCTCCTCGTTTAAAAACTCGCGGAGGGGCATGGATACTTACGCCTAACGTTTGCACGGCTGCATGAAACTCATCCCAGATTTGCGTATTCGGGTCCAGCTGAACTTCCACTTCAGCTTTTCCCCCTTGAGCGTCCCACGTCACCGGCATATGCCGCATTGGGTGAGATACAGCCACCGTGTCTGTGACGCTCCCGGAAAATATTGTGAGCGTTCCTTCTCCCTTCTCGCCCGTCATGTTGCCTATCTTCACTTTAACGACAACCGACTTTTTCTCCACGTTCGGAAAGGCCTGCACATCATCGATCCAGATGGGGCTGGTCGCGGTCAACTCTAATTTGCCGACGATGCCGTTCCAACTGCCTGCCAGAGAATCCGAGACGCTGTGCGCGTCCGGGCGATAAGGCATGATGAGGCGATTGTCTATGCGAATCGTCAACCGGTGGGTTCCTGGCGCGAGCGCGCCGAGATCGTAAACGTGCGGCGCGACCAGACTGTTGTTTGAGCCGACTTTGCGTTCGTCAATCCAGACGGTTGTTTCCCAGTGAGGCCTCTCGAGATTGAGCACTACTCGTTGTTCTTTCCAGGCAGGCGGAATCTCTATGTCGCGCTGATACCACGCCGCGCCCAGATAATGTTGTGGCGGCTGGCTGAGGAAGGGAACTTTAACATTGCCCGACCCGGTGTACGACTTGTAGTCTTCGCGCAGATACCAGAGGCGGTCGTAGAGCGAGAGCACCCAGGGCGTCCCCGTGCTGATGGGATCGCCGTAGCCTTGTGCCTGTAGCGCGCCGGGAAGATTTATCACCTCCGGCAGGTCGCGGCTGAACCACTCCTGCTTCACGCCCTCGTCTGCCGCATCCAACGCGAAGCGCCATGTCCCCGCAAGATTGATCCGCGCGTCCGGCGTGTCTGCCAGCGCCGCAGGCGCAAACGTCAGGATCATTAAGGCGAAACGCGTAATGAGAAGCGCCAGCGAATTTCTGCGGTCAACCTTCATGATTGAGAGACGGTCCAGTGCCCGTCGGGTTCGGCTCGTTATCATCTCGGTCACTTTGGACAGCGCAGGCCTCCCTAACGCATCAGCGCCGAGGCAGTCCACAGAATCGGAGATTGGCCGTGCAAGTCGCCGACGTTGCGCGGGCGGGCCAGATAGAATTTCAATTGCTTATCAAGGTCCGGTCCTACTTCATTCGCACCTTTATTGGTTCCAACGCAGACCTCGCGCACGTTGTCTTTATCGTCAAGATATTTGACTAAACCGAGCCATGCCTTGCGCGCCGCCGGGCCATAGGTCTTGGCGTCGAGCCAACCCTGCTTGACGCCGCTGACCATCGCGAAAGCGAACATGCCCGTGCTTGAGGTCTCGGCCCACGCATCTGGGTGATCAATGAGTTGACGCCACAACCCGTCAGCGCCCTGATACTTCAAGAGTGATGCCATCATCGTCTTGTAACCCTCCAGAATCCTTGCGCGTTTGGGATGGTTTTTGGGCAGCGAGCGGAGCAGTTCGGCCATCCCGGCTGCGACCCAGCCGTTGCCGCGCCCCCAGTAGAAAGGGGAATCCGGAGCGTGATAGAAGAGGCCGTTCGGTTGTTGAAGCTTGTCCAGATATGCGGCCATCGTCAGAGCTGCGCGGTCTATATATTTCCTGTCACCCGTCGCGCGGTAAGCTTGCACTTCTACCGCTGTAATCATGTACATGTCGTCTATCCAGTAGCGCGCCTCTGCTGTGATGCCGTCCGGCGTAGTCTTCTCCCACTGTTTGTCCGCGAGGCTTTGACCTACATTCAGGTACTTCTGCTCCTTCGTCTGCAAATAGATCTCCAGCGGGACGACGCCGAAAACGCGGTAGTCCACGTGGGCAGCCGGCGAGATAGCCTTGGCACCCTCGGGCGTCAGGAACCGGTCAAACTTTTGGATGAGCCTTTGTTGGAGGTCTTTGTCGTGTGTCAGTTGAGCGACGGTGAGAGAGCCGTACCAGGCGCAGACTTCCGGGTAGATGACGAACTGTCTTTTAGGTTTCATCTCATTGCCGGATTTAACCATCTGCTCGAAATCAAATCCGCGAGCGATAAAGTTCTCCGCCACACGCTTGCCGACCTCTTGCGGAGAAGTTCCCGCAGGCCAGTCGCGGAAATATTTCGACTGGGCTGACGTGCTCTCGCCGCTCATCACGGCCATCAACGCAATCACGAATAGTAATGCGACTCTTATTTTTCGTCCCGGCATGTTTGCTCCTTAAATTTTCATTGAGCCCGTAGGTGTCCTGATAAAGGCTGGGCAACGACATTGATAATGATGGAACTGCTCTTGAGCTGCGGGGCCGCGGCCACGAGCGTAATCCGCCCGCGCAGTGCGCTGGCCTTGAGCATTGCGAACAGGCGGCCCTGATAGGCTTTGCGCTCGGAAGCTTGAAATGGCTCGTGGCTGTTGTTGTCTGCGCTATCAACTGCCGCCACTATGCCCGGCCCTGTGACTTTGAAAGTTACGAGATCGTTGGCGTTTGGAACGATGACGCCCTTCTCATCTACTACAGTCGCGCTGACGTAAACGACATCATCCCAGACGGGCGCGAGCGTGCTGCGGTCCGCGCTGAGCATAATCTTGGCGGGGCGACCGGCGGTGCGCAGTTCATGTGTGGCGACCGTCTGACCATGGTTAATGCCGACAGCCTTGAGTGAGCCGGGAGCGAAGGGCACTTTCCAGATGCGCGGCGAATCATCGGCCGGGCGCTCTCTGATGCCGAGCGATTTGCCATTGAGGAAAAGCTCGACCTTCTCACAGTTGCTATAGACCTCTACGTTCTCTTCATGCGCGGATCTGTTTTGTGGCGTCCAGTCGGAGAATAAGACCTGGGGGCGGCGCTCTTGAGCAGGCGTTCCATAACCGGGATCAGTCGGAGCCAGCGGCGTGGGCGCGACGCGGCGCGTCAGGTAAACCATCGGCTCAGCGCTCCACCAACTCTGCCTCTGGAAAGCCAGCGGCTTCCGCGTGCCCGTGCGATCCAGCAAGCCGAAGTTATCGGCGATGGTCGGCCACTGGCGCGACTCGCCCAGATAATCAATCCCGGCCCAGAGAAATTGTCCGGCATATGGTTGATTGTCGCGCAGCGCCAACCAGACCTCACGGTCATGGCGATTCTCTGTGCCTAAGATTTTGCGCAAAGGCTTCTGCTGGTGCGCCGCCAGAATCTCGTTCTCACGATAGTTCTGGCCGACAACATCCAGGAGGTCAGCGAGTCCGTTATCGTAATCGTGGCTCACGTTTGGCCGAAAGAGGGCCTGTGTCACGGGGCGCGTCGGATCGTTCTCGTGAAAGGTGGCGACAAGGGTGGCGAGAATCTCTTTTGCGAGGTCGGCTTTCGGCGTGTCGTGAATCTCATTGCCAGCGCTGTAGATGATAATGCTCGGATGATTACGGTCGCGCCGCACAGTGTCGCGCACATCAATCCTTGACCACTCTCTGAAATAGAGATGATAGTCAAAGGGATTCTTGGCGACCGTCCAGCAGTCGAACAACTCGTCCATCACGAGAAAGCCCATGCGATCGCACAAATCTAAAAACTCTGGGGCGGGCGGATTGTGAGCCGTGCGAATGGCATTGACACCTAATTGCCTGAGCGTTTCGAGCCGTCGCTCCCAGGCGCGCAACGGGACGGCTGCGCCGAAAGCACTGGCGTCGTGGTGCAGGCAAACGCCTTTGATCTTGAAATTCTTTCCGTTGAGCCAGAAGCCCGTGGCGGCGTCAAAATGAAACTCGCGGATGCCGAACTCAGTCGTCTCTTCATCAAGCGTCCGGTTCCCGGAGCGCACGCGCGTGACTGCCCTGTACAGGGAGGGATGGTCGAGGTCCCACAGTTGTGGAGATTTGACTGTGAGGTCCTGCCCGAAATCAACCGATTTTCCCGCCGCCACTGTTTGCGGCTTCGTCTCAGATGTTTGGACAGCGCGACCATCCGGGCCATAGAGCGTGATTTGCAGTTTGACGCTCTGCGGGGCATCCGATTGATTGACCACTGCGCTCTCAACGCGCACGGTCGCTTCAGCGGCGGCGACTTTCGGCGTCTTGATAAATGTGCCCCAGTGCTCCAGATGGAGAGAGTTGGTGATGACGAGCCGCACGTGACGGTAGATTCCAGCGCCTGTGTACCAGCGCGAAGCGGGCTGATTTGAATTATCGGCGCGCACGACGAGGATGTTGGACGTGCCCTCACCGTAAGCGAGATAACCCGTCAGTTCATAGCGAAAGCTGGCGTAACCGTAAGGACGATGGCCCAGATGATAGCCGTTGATCCACACGTCGCTGTTGGCCATGACTCCATCGAAGTCTATAAAGACTCGACGGCTTGAATCGGTGACGGGAAGCGTGAAGCGTTTGCGATACCAGCCGACGCCTGCCGGAAGAAAGCCGCCCGCGCCGCCCGTCGGATTCTCTTCGCTGAACGGGCCTTCGATGCTCCAGTCATGCGGCACGTCGAGTTTGCGCCAGGAGTCATCATTATACCGAAGGCTCTCCGCCCCTTCTGTGTCGGATTTGAGGAAGCGCCAATCTTTGTCGAGCGAGATGGTGACGCGCCCTGTCTGTGGATTGCCAGTCTGTGCGGTTGCCGGGAAAGAAAGAACCGCCAACCAACTTGCAATCAACAGCACATGTATTAAGAGCGTGACGAGTTGTTTTGAGCCATTGCTCGGCATGACCGGTTTCATCATCATCTCGGTTAGTTTTAACTCTTGATCACCCTTACGCGAGCCGCGACAGCAGTATTGGCGCTGCCTGAACTCGCCCAGGGGAGAATATATTGCTCCCAATCTTCGCTAGGCTCACTACGGAAGCGGGCCAAGAGCGAGCCTGACCTGACACAGCAAAAACGAGATAGATACTGTTGGTGAGTGCAGTTAACCGCTTACCTTTTTGCCCATCATACAATGAACTATGTCGCAGCGGAAGACCCGGCGAGCGTCGGTCTTCCGCTTTCGCAGGCGATAAGCTAACCTGAGCGGCTGGTTATTGACCGAACATCTTCAATATCGTTTTATCTCACAGGGGCAGTGTCACAAATGAGCGAGGAAATCAGGCTATTGCAACTGATGCAACTTTCCGATAGCGCTTTACCCATTGGTAGTGCGGCACATTCGTTTGGTTTGGAGACGCTCGTTGCTGAAGAGCAATTGACGGTTGATCGGCTTGAAACTTTTCTGCGCGACTATTTGAGAGAGACCGGGCGGCAGGAGAGCGTATTCTGCCGCGCCGCTCATCGTCTGGCGACGGAAGTCCTGATCTCTGGCCAATCCTTTAGCGGAGCGCGTTGGCTTGATCTCAATCGGAGTTTGACCGCGCGAAAAACGGCTCGCGAGAGTCGGGCCGCGAGCGCAACTCTCGGACGCCGATTCCTCCAATTAGCGATTGAATTAGGAGAGTGGCCGCTGCTCAAAGAAGCAGCCCGCTTATCTCAGCAAGAGGGCGTTGAGGTACATCACTGTACGGCATTTGGCTTGACAGGCGGAGCGCTCGCTTTGAATGAAGAAACCACCGCGCTCGCCTACCTGCATCAATCACTCGCCGCTCTCGTCTCCGCCTGCCAGCGATTGCTGCCGCTCGGCCAGAGCAAAGCAAGTCAGATGCTATGGCAACTGAAAACGGTCATCATTGAAGCGTGCAGTTTGAACAATGGTCAGGAACTTGATTTCGATGAGACGCCCTGTTTTACGACGCTGCTGGACCTAGGCTCGATGCGCCATCCATCTCTGACGACACGTTTGTTCATCAGTTAAGTCCCATGAGGCCGGGAGAAACAGGTCAGGAATGAAAGACGAGGATGATACCGGCAGGATGAGCGAGGACCAGCATACTTTACTTCACTCTTCACCCTGTCATCCTCGGCCCTTAAGAGGCTTGCTCCGTTTACAGTTTGAGCGTGCTCACGAAGCAAAGCAGACCGTCCTCGTGTCATCTGAGCATCTTCCGCCGCTCAAAGTGGTGCGGGCATTTTCCCTGCCGGATGGCGGGGCGCTCGTGCATCTACATAATTTGTCAGGCGGAGTGCTCGGAGGCGATCATCTCAAGCTGAGTGTTAATATCGGGCGGGACGCCACCGCGCAGTTGACTTCGACCGGGGCCACGCGTCTGTATCGCAGCCTGAAGGGGGCTGCGACCTCTGTGCAGGTTAACGAAATCAGGGTGGGTGAAAACGCGTTGCTTGAATATCTGCCGGATGCGCTCATTCCGTTTAAGGGGGCACGTTATGATCAGGAAACACAGATTGATCTGGCGGAGGGTGCCGGATTGTTCTGGTGGGAGATGGTTGCTCCGGGGCGCGCAGCGCGCGGAGAGATTTTCGTTTACGACCTCTTGCAATTCAAACTTGACATACGGGCAGCGGGAATCGCTCTGGTGCAAGAGCGCCTGAAGCTCGAACCGGCCACTCGTCCGCTCTCATCGCTGGTTCGGCTGGGGCCTTATCGTTATTTTTCTACCTTCTACATCTGTCGCGTGGGGGTGGACGCAGCTTTTTGGCTGGCGCTGGAAAAGGAGTTGATGGAATTAGCACAAAGGCTTTCCGTCGCTTCTGAGATATTATGGGGAGTCTCGACATTGCCCCGGCACGGGTTAGCGGTCCGAGCGCTGAGCGCCAGAGGCGGACCTGTTATTTCGGGCCTGCCTGTTTTCTGGCAGGCAGCGAAATTGAAACTTTACGGTCGGGACGCCACACGGCCGCGCAAGGTAACTTAAGGGATGAGAGATAAGGGACGAAAGATAAAGCTTTCTCTCTAGTCGCCCCTCATCTCTCAAGTTACGGAGATTGAGCCTTTGCATTTAACTCCGCGAGAACAGGAAAAACTGCTCATCTTTGTCGCTGCCGAGTTGGCCCGCAAGCGGCAGGCGCGCGGGTTGAAGCTGAACTACCCGGAAGCCCTGGCGATTCTTTCCGCGGAGATTCTGGAGGCGGCCCGTGATGGTCGAAGCGTGGCCGAAATCATGGATTTCGGCACGACTATCTTGAAACGCGAAGAGTTAATGGACGGGGTGGCCGAGATGATTCACGAAGTTCAGGTCGAAGCCACATTCCCGGACGGCACGAAACTCGTCACGGTTCACGATCCTGTGAGGTGAAAGCAAAATGCATCCGGGAGAATATTTTTTGGATGTGGAAGCCGGTGACATTCAGGCCAATCGCGGCCGCCGGACGGCTCTCGTTACTGTTCAGAACACTGGCGACCGTCCCATACAGGTCGGCAGCCACTTTCATTTCTTCGAGGTCAACCAAGCCCTTCAGTTCGACCGCCACGCAGCCTACGGCATGCACCTCAATATCCCCGCCGGAACTGCCATGCGTTTCGAGCCCGGCGAAGAGAAAGAGGCCATGTTGGTCGAGTACGGGGGAGCGCGCGTCCTCTTCGGTCATCAGGGATTAGTCAATGGCGAACTGGATGCTGCGACCTCTGAAAAAAGAAGGTAGATCACCGCAATCCTATGATGGTGATACGAGAGACAAGCGAACGGGCCACTTTGAAAGGTTGTAATATCTCGCCCAGTAAGAGCGAGAGCACAAGAGTTGGTCAAAGGTTGCCCCGACAGCATGAACGCACCCGATGACAACTCGCGCAAAACACCGGCCACCTAAACCAGGCCATGCTTATAAGCTGAAGCAAGGGATTGAAAGCGTGTTAGACAATCCAGCCGCATACTTGAAAGGCTTACCTTTAAGCCGGAGAAAGGTGGCGCGCGGACGAAGAGTGCTAACGGCTTAGCCGAAAGCGCCTCACCAAAATCTGTACAAGCAAGAGCTTCATGCCTTAGAGTAGCTCAGTTGAGGGCACTTCTATGCTGAATGAATCTCATGATCCTCATCTCACCCAGCCTCTCACTCAAGAGGAACAACAGCTGGAAAAGAAATGGCTGGAACTCATCTACCAAACGGTCCCCGCCTGTTTGTTCCTGATTGCGGTCGAGCCGGATGAGCGCTATCGGTTCGTTTCCGTCAACGAGACATTTTTAACTGTCACGGGGTTAGCGAGAGAGCAGGTGATTGGCAAGTGCATCGAGGAAGTCATCCCCGCACCGGCGCACGCACTGGTGCGCGGTAAATACCGCGAGGCGCTCAGCGAAAACAGGACCGTCGGATGGGAAGAGACCTCCGTTTACCCGGCGGGGAAGCATATCGGCGAAGTGCATGTCACGCCGATGAAGGATGATGCGACCGGACAAATGTATCTGGTCGGCGCCGTGCGCGACATCACCGCGTTACGAGAGGAAGCTGAAGCCTTACGCCTTAGCGAAGAACTTTTTCGGACGCTTTTGCGGAGCTTCCCGAACGGCTCAATCAGTGTCTTTGATAAGAATTTGCGCTACATCATCGCCGAAGGCACAGGGCTTGGCCAGGTGAATCTGACTTCCAATGGATTGGTCGGGCGAACGCTGCATGAGCTCTTTCCGCAGGAGATGGTTGACTTCGTGACTCCATACTACGGTCGAGTGTTCGAAGGCGAGACGGTTAGCTTTGAATTGCCATTAAACAATCAAATCTACACTATCACCGCTGCCCCTCTCCAAAATGATGCTGGCGAAGTGTATGCGGCGCTGGCGGTGGCACTGAACATTACGCAACGTAAGGCGGCGGAAGAAGCCTTGCGTGAGTCGGAGCATCGTTACCGCAGCATCATCAGCAACGCGCCGCTTGTCTTCTTTACGGTTGACCGCGCGGGCGTGTTCACTTTGTCGGAGGGCAAAGGGCTGGAAGCTGCCGGGCTGCGGCCTGAACAACTCGTCGGTCAATCCGTGTTTGAAATTTACGGCTCAATTGAAGTGCGCGAGCGCACGGGTAAAGTCAGCACCGGGAGCGAGGTGCTGCGCCGCGTTTTCGCCGGAGAGACGGTCAGGGGCATGACGCAAGTTTCCGACACCTGCTTTGAAAACAGCTTTATCCCGATGCGCGACGCGGACGGCGAAGTCTCTGGCGTGATGGGCGTGGCCTTTGACATCACGGAGAGCAAGCGTGCAGAGGATGAGTTGCGCCGCAGCGAAGAGCGTTTTCGCGCGATGATCGAGCATGGCTCGGACATCATTTCGCTGCACAGCGCGCATGGCATAATGCTTTATCAAAGCCCTTCCATTAAACGCAACCTCGGCTACGAACAGGATGAGCTGATCGGTCAGCAAGTCTTCGACTACATCCACCCGGAAGACTTACATCAGGCGAAAAAAGAGTTTAAGAAGGTCAGGAGCAGTTCGGGCATCCATGATGCGTTTGAGATCAGGTTCCGGCACAAGGACGGAACGTGGCGTTGGTTCGAGTGTATCGGCAACAATCAGCTCGACAATTCGGCAGTCGGTCAGATCATCTTCAGTTCGCGCAACATCACCGCGCGCAAGCAGTTTGAAGAGCGGTTGCGGACCTCGGAAACAAGTTTTCGCAGCGTCGTGGAAAGCATTGACCAGGGGCTGCTCATCACTGACCTTCAAGACAACGTGATCTACGCCAACCCGCGCCTGACGCGACTCACCGGATATAGTCTCGAAGAGATACAGGGCAAACCGGCTTACCAGTTTCTACTGCCGACTAAGCAATTAAACGGCGACCTCCACAATAGCAAGCAGCGGAGTCTCGGCGCGGGCGGGAAGTCTGAGCATCAAATCAAGCGCAAAGACGGAAACTGGTTCTGGGCGGAAACCAACGCTACTCCCTTCCGTAACGGGAGAGGCGAGATCACCGGGACGATTGGGGTCATCACCGACATCACCGATCGCAAGCAATCCGAGCGGGCGCTGCGCGAGAGCGAAGAGCAACTGCGCCAATCACAAAAGCTGGAATCCGTCGGACAACTCGCGGGCGGCATCGCGCACGACTTCAATAATATGTTGACGGCGATCAATGGCTACAGCGATTTAATATTAAGAAAATTGCGCGCGGATGATCCGTTGCGCCATAAGGTCGAAGAGATCAAAAAAGCTGGCGAGAGAGCGGGCGCGCTGACCTATCAATTGCTCGCCTTCAGTCGCAAGCAGATTCTCCAGCCCAAGACGCTCAACATCAACGAGGTTGTCTTCGACGTGGCCAAGATGCTGCAACGTCTGATCGGTGAGGATATTGATCTGAAGATAATTCTTGACGAGCGTTTGGGCCAGGTGAAAACGGATCCCGGGCAGATTACACAGGTCATCATGAATCTGGTGGTCAACGCCCGCGACGCCATGCCGTCAGGCGGCAAGCTGACCATCGAGACGGACAACATTGAACTTGACGAAACGTACTCAAGTCAGCACATCGCGGTGAAGCCCGGACGCTACGTCATGCTGGCTGTCAGCGATACCGGCATCGGCATTGACCCCGAAACGCAGAAGCGCATTTTCGAACCATTCTTCACCACGAAAGAAGTGGGTCGTGGAACGGGAATGGGCCTGGCGACCGTGTATGGCATTGTCAAGCAGTCGGGTGGCAACATCTGGCTTTACTCGGAGGTCGGACGGGGCTCGACCTTTAAGATTTACTTGCCGCGAGTTGACACGGAAGCGGAAAGCCTCGAAGAGGAGAGTCTGGAAATCAACTTGCCCATCGGCGCAGAGAAGATCCTGCTCGTCGAGGATGAGGACGCGGTGCGGAGACTGACCAAAGAGATACTCGAGATGTGCGGCTATGAGGTGATGGTGGCGTCCAACGGGGAGGACGCCATCAAGCTATGCGAGGAAGACGGATGCGATTTTGATCTGCTGGTGACGGATGTGGTGATGCCGCACATGGGCGGCCGGGAACTGGTCAAGCGCTTGGCCACGACACATCCCTCCTTGCGCGTCCTCTTCGTCTCCGGCTATACGAATAACGCCATTGTGCATCACGGCGTCCTGGACAAAGGCACCAACTTCATTCAAAAACCGTTCACGCCGGAAGCGCTGGCAAAAAAGGTTCGTGATGTTCTGGACGCGCCCTGAGCGGCCCGTCTCTTTGCGAGGTCGAAAGAGACCGCCCAGGTGAGCGACAGTAGTCCGGAACGGATTACCCAGCCCGCTCTTTATGAACGGGACAAAACAACTGTTTTGGCTTAGCATCCTGCATACGATCTAACATCTCATTGCGATGGGCCTGGATTGAAGAAGGTATATGGGCACTGTCATGTCGAAATCCAAGCTCAAAAGAGTTGCGGGAGAACTCAAGAGACAGAGATGAGCCTCGATATCCCAAGACGCACATACGCTGACCTCTACGGCCCGACCACGGGTGACCGCGTGCGGCTCGCCGATAGTGAGTTGATTATCGAGGTAGAACGCGATTTTACGACCTACGGAGATGAGATTACCTTTGGCGGCGGCAAAGTGATTCGTGACGGGATGGGGCAGAGCAGCCGCGCAGGTCGTGACAGCGACGGAGGCACGCTCGACCTGGTCATCACTAATGCGCTCGTCATTGATTACTGGGGGATCGTCAAATGTGACATAGGCATCCGCGACGGGCGCATCGTGAAAGTGGGTAAGGCCGGCAATCCGGATACGATGGCGGGTGTTGACCGTGAGCTGGTCGTGGGCGCTGCGACCGAAGTGATAGCTTCGGAAAACCTGATTGTCACCGCGGGCGCAATTGACAGCCACATCCATTTTATCTCGCCCCAGCAAATCTATGCGGCGCTCTCCGGAGGCATTACGACCATGATCGGCGGGGGCACAGGACCGGCGACGGGGACGAACGCCACGACCTGTACGCCCGGCGCTTGGAATCTGGCACGGATGTTTGAGGCTGCCGAACATTGGCCAGTGAACTTTGGTTTTCTAGGCAAGGGAAATGCTTCGACCGATGAGCCGCTGGCAGAGCAGATCAGGGCAGGGGCCTGCGGCCTCAAGCTTCACGAAGACTGGGGGACGACACCCGCCGCGATTGACACGGCCCTCAGCGTCGCAGACCAGTATGATGTGCAGGTCGCTATTCACACCGACACGATCAATGAAGCCGGATTCGTCGAAGACACCATCGCCGCCATCAAGGGCAGAACCATTCACACCTATCACACGGAAGGCGCAGGCGGCGGTCACGCGCCAGACATCATTCGTATCGCTTCTTATCCGAACATCCTTCCGTCGTCAACGAATCCGACTCGGCCCTTCACCATCAACACCATCAGTGAACATCTTGACATGTTGATGGTCTGTCACCATCTCAATTCGCAAGTCCCCGAAGACGTGGCCTTCGCCGAGAGTCGCATCCGTCCCGAAACCATCGCGGCCGAGGACATCCTCCACGACCTCGGCGTCTTCAGCATGATCTCAAGCGATTCACAGGCCATGGGCCGCGTCGGCGAAGTGGTGACGCGCACCTGGCAGACTGCGCACAAGATGAAGATTCAGCGCGGCGCTCTCGCCCAGGACTCTGAGCGGAACGATAATTTCAGGGTCAAGCGTTACGTGTCGAAGTACACCATCAACCCTGCCATCACACACGGGCTGGCACGCCATGTCGGCTCAATCGAGCCGGGAAAGTTGGCCGACCTGGTGCTCTGGAAGCCAGCCTTCTTCGGCGTCAAGCCGGAGATGATTATTAAAGGCGGATTGATCGCCTGGAGCGTGATGGGCGATGCCAACGCTTCGATCCCGACGCCGCAGCCCGTGCTGTACCGCCCGATGTTCGGGTCATTCGGGAGGGCCACGGGCACGACCAGCCTGACGTTTCTTTCGCGCGCGGGCTTGGAAGCGGAGTTGCCGAAAAAGCTCGGCCTGCAAAAAACTGCGGTAGCGGTAGAGAACTGTCGTCAGATCGGCAAGGCCGACATGATCCATAACGACGCCGCGCCGGAGATTGAAGTTGACCCTGAAACCTATGAGGTGCGCGCCGACGGTGAACTGCTCACGTGTGAGCCGGCGGAAACGTTGCCCATGGCGCAGCGTTATTTCTTATTCTAAGCGAGTGGTCTAGATTCAACATCAAGCAATTACTCAAAAAATGGGGGATGAAGCACAGATGAGAGCGTTCCGCGTCGGGGTCGCTGGCCCTGTGGGCAGCGGCAAGACCGCCTTGATCGATTGTCTCTGCCGCGAGCTGTGGCCGAGATATAATCTGGCCGTCGTCACCAACGATATCTACACCAAAGAAGATGCGGAATTTCTCATCAGACAGGGCACCTTGCCGACGGAACGTGTGCGCGGCGTCGAGACGGGAGGCTGCCCGCACGCGGCCATCCGCGAAGACGCTTCAATGAACCTGGAAGCCATCGCGGATTTTGAGAAGAGCTTTGCCGGACTGGAGCTGATCTTCATCGAAAGCGGCGGTGATAATCTGGCGGCGGCATTCAGCCCCGAACTTGTTGATGTTTCCATCTATGTCATTGATGTAGCGGGCGGCGACAAGATTCCACGCAAAGGCGGCCCCGGCATCACGCGCTCAGACCTGCTCGTCATCAACAAGATTGATCTGGCACCTTATGTCGGCGCTTCACTCGAAGTGATGGAGCGCGACGCTCGGCGGATGCGTCATGATCGTCCCTTCGTCTTCACCAATCTGAAAACGAAATCCGGGGCGCAGGCGGTAACCGGCTGGCTGGAAAATCAACTCCAGACGCCCGCCACCGAGCGCCGCACGATCATTGATGCCCACGCCGAGCATCAACATCACTCGCACTCACACGACCATCAACATTAACTGCGCCTGGCGCGCCCTTGAGCTCAAGCGATCAGTGGAGGATGGGCGTGGAATTAAGCAAAGGAGATTTTATGAACAAGCTAGTCAGAGTCATTGCCAGCGCTTCCATTCTGTTCTTATCGGCATCTCTATCAGCCTCGGCGCAATCGCCTAAAAGCGATGTGAAAGCTGATGCCCTTCACAAACAGGATCATTTAGTTTCACCAGGTCAGAGTGGCTCAGCTTCAGATGGCTCTTCCGTGGTGGTGCTCGGTTTCAAGTGGGCTAAGAGTCGTCAGGTCATCGAGCCGTTGAATCCGTCAACCAGCGCTGTGGTCGCTCCGGCGGCGGCGATGATACCGGCCAATAAGATTTTGGAGCGAGATGCCAGAGCGCAGACTTCGCCAGGAATGAGAGACCCTAATTTAGACACCATCGACGGGCGCGCCGCGGCTCTGGAAAAGAACGTGCAGGACTCGCGCACGCCCCAACCCAAACCCGTTGACGGGTATGCGTACAAGGTCAAGGTTCAGAACGCGAGCAAAAGGGTGATGGAGATCATCTTCTGGGAGTATCAATTCAAGGAATCTGCGAATCCGGAAATGGTCGCGCGCCGACAGTTTCTCTGCGCCGTCAATATCAAACCCGACAAGGATAAGGAATTGCAGGCCTTCAGCGTCTCTGGCCCAAGCAACGTGATTAGCACAGGAAGCCTCGCTAATAAGTCCGCCAACCCGTTTGAGGAAAAAGTTGTCATCAATCGCGTCGAATATTCAGATGGCACAATCTGGCAACGCAAGGACTGGAATTTCGGCGAGATCAAAGCCACCTTTGAGCGCGCCGTCGGCACGCCCTGGAGAACAGAGATGTGCCGTGGACTTTAAAAGCTATCGAATAATCGACATGGCACAGAGAAAGAGAGATTCATTATGACCGCGCGAGGTAGCATCATGTTTAATCCGGTCTTCCGCAAGTTGGAAATCGCACTTCTCCTGTGCTTGACGCTGGCCATCCCGCTCTGCGCACAGACGCCTCAACCTGCAGGCTCGACCGCAACGCCGCAGGTCACAGCCGCGCCGACGCGAGCCAACATGCTGCGCGGCCAGTATGGGCCATATCGCGCCAACAACGATTTGCTTTCATACCATCTGGATGTGCGCGTTGACCCTGAGAAGAAGTTCCTGACGGGGAAGAACACCATTCGCTTCAAGATGCTCAAGGACGATACCCGCATCCAACTCGACCTCACGGACGCGCTCAACATAGACAAGATTCTCTTCAATACTATATCGCTCAAGTATGAGCGCGACTCCGGCGCAGTCTTCGTTGACTTCCCCCAAACTCTGAAGGCTGGCCGCACGTACACGATAGACTTCTACTACTCCGGCAGTCCGGTCGAGAAGGGCAGGTTCGGCGGCATCACTTTCAAGAAAGACCCGTACGGTCATACCTGGATTAACACCGCATGCGAAGAAGAAGGCGCAAGCATCTGGTGGCCGAATAAAGATCAATGGCGCGACGAGGTCGAAACTATGCAAATCAGCGTCTCGGTTCCGAACGGCCTCATGGATGTTTCAAATGGAAAGTTCATCGGCAAGACGGACCTGGGTGATGGCTATACGCGATGGGACTGGCTGGTTCAGTATCCGATCAACAACTACGACGTGTCGCTGAACATAGGTAACTACGAACACTTCGGCGATAGGCTGGGCGACCTCGCGCTGGACTTCTACGCGCTGCCGGAAGATTTGGACAAGGCTAAGAAACAGTTCGCGCAGGCAAAGGGAATGCTCGAAGCGTTCCAGCACTACTTCGGCGAGTATCCGTTCAAAAAGGACGGCTACAAGTTAATCGAAGCGCCTTACTCCGGCATGGAGCACCAGAGCGCAGTCACTTACGGCAATCACTTTGCCAATGGTTATCTGGAGCGAGACTGGACCGGTGTCGGCATCAGCCTGCGATTCGACTTCATCATCATTCACGAGAGCGGGCACGAGTGGTTCGGCAACAGCGTCACGGCCGCCGACCGCTCGGACATGTGGATTCACGAAGGCTGGACGACCTATCTTGAGTGCCTCTATGTTGAGTACATGTACGGGCACGACGATTACCTGAAATACACAAACGCATATAAGTCGAAAGTCAGGAATCAGCAGCCCATCATTCCAGAGCGCGGCGTCAACGCCACGCCGCCGCAGGACATGTATTTTAAGAGCGCCCTCTTCCTCAACACGCTCCGCAGCATCGTGGACGACGACAAACGTTGGTGGATGATGCTACGCGACTTCTACCAGCGCTTCAAATATCAGACCATCATGACAGAGGATGTGGTGGAATACTTCAACCGGAAGACCGGGATGAATCTGACGCCGATCTTCAATCAATACCTGCGGCACACGGCCATCCCGACACTGGAATTGAAGTTCGACGAGGCTCTAGGTACTGTCTCTTACCGCTGGAAAGTTGATGAACCGGGGTTTGCGATGCCGGTCCGGGTCGGCGCGCGCAACCATTGGCAGATAATTCAACCCACAACCGATTGGAAACAGATGAAGACGCCGCTTCATCAGGACGACTTTGAGGTGGCGACCGATCTCTACTATGTTAATGTCAGCAAGTCGTAACAGCTAGCGCATCCGGAAGCCGATAATATCTAATTCAAGAGCCAGCCTATCAATGAACCTACATCTCCGTTCGTGCCTTCTTTCAATTCTCTTTGCCGTGCTGGTGGTCGCCGTCGCTGACGCGCAAGAGATTAAAACAACAAACAATATTCGCGTCCTGCCTCAGCCGAAAGTCTGGAAGCTGACGGGAGAGACCTTCAAGGTTGGAGCCGAGACGCGCATCTTGCTGGCCGATCCGCATTCTGAAGATGATCGTTTCGCCGCAGAGGATTTTATAGATGATTTGAGAGAGACGGCCGCCGTTTCATTATCTATCGGCAAAGGGCGGGGTCGGCGTTCGATTCTGATCGGCCTCGCGGAGAGTCCGGCCGTGCGCGAAGCATTACGGCGTGCGGATTTGGGCGCACTGCTCGGAGATGCAGCGCAGAACTCAGACCCGGAAGGTTACATCCTAGGCGTGACGCCAGACAGAATAGTCGTTGCCGGTCACACTTCAACAGGCGTCTTTTACGGCCTGCAAACTCTCAAGCAGTTAGTTCAAGGCGCGGCTTCCGACGCATATGTTCCGGGCGTGTGGATTGCCGATTGGCCGACGATGCGTTGGCGCGCGCTCTCCGACGACATCAGTCGCGGCCCTGTGCCGACGCTTGAATACATCAAAAGGCAGTTGCGCACCGAAGCTGCTTTCAAGATGAATATGCACTCCTTCTACATGGAGCAGGCGTTTGCGAGCATCTCGCATCCCCTCATCGCCCCCATCGGCGGCGCGCTCACGCCGGCGGAGATTCGTGAGCTGGTCATTTACGCGCGCCGTTATCATATCGAGCTCGTCCCGGAGCAGCAGACCTTCGGCCACCTGCACAACGCGCTCAAGATTGAAAAGTATAGCGAACTGGCCGAGACGCCCTACGGCGACGTGCTTTCGCCGCAACAGGAGGGAACCTACAAGCTCATCAGTGATTGGTATCGTGAATTGAGCGAACTCTTTCCCGGAAAGTTCTTTCACATCGGCGCGGACGAAACTTTCGAGCTAGGCGAAGGGCAGAGCCGCGAGATGGTGAAGGCGCGCGGTGTCGGCGCAGTTTATTTCGAGCATCTCAGGCGCGTGCGTGAAATCTTAGACCCCTACAAACGGCGTCTGATGTTCTGGGGAGATATCGCGCTGCGCCATCCGGACCTGCTCAATCAGATTCCGCGCGACATGATCGTGATGAACTGGGCCTACGGGCCGAGCGAGAGTTACGAGGCGCGCATCAAGCCTTTCAAAGACGCAGGGCTTGAGCAGTTCGTCTGTCCGGGCGTGCAAAACTGGAATCAAATCTTCCCGAACGAGGACGCCGCCGCCATCAACATCCCGAACTTCGTGCGCGACGGGCAACGTGCGGGCGCGCAGGGTGTGATGAACACTTCCTGGGACGATGACGGAGAAGCTCTCTTTGAGATGGCATGGTACGGCGTAGTCCTGGGCGCGGCCGCCTCCTGGCAAGATGCGCCGCTCGACGTGGCTGTCTTTGATAACAGTTTTGACTGGGCCTTCTTCCGCAGCGACGGCCAGAGCTTCGTCCATGTCATACGCGATCTGGGACGCGTCAACTCTCTTCTGGGCGCAGCGTCGAGTGACCCCCTCTTCTGGCAAGAGCCGTTCACTTCCGCTTTCCAGGCGCGCTCGCGCACGCTCGCTGATAAGCCGCGCCAGATGCGTCTCATGGTCGAGCAGTCGGAAGAGACTCTGTTGCGCGAAGGGGAGCGGGCGCGGCGCAACCGTTCGATGATACCGGCGATGCTTTTGGCCGCGAGGAAGTTCGATCATCTGGGGCGGCGCATGGAGGTGATTCAGCAATTCGGCGATGACTACTGGAACGCGTACCTGAATTTGGGCGACCGCAGGCAAGTCCAGCGCCTGCGTCGTTACACGGGAGCGGTGCGCAACTCTTTGCGCGAGATGGCTGAGGAACTGAGCAGCTTGCGTGCAAGTTACCGCGAGCAGTGGCTCCTTGAAAATCGTCCCTACTGGCTCGACAACATCCTGGCACGTTATGATCTGGCGATTGCCAACTGGTTGAGTAAGCGCCGGGCGCTCGAAGAAGCCCTGCGCGACTATGAGACAACGTCGACATTACCGAACCCCGAAGAATTCGGCGCGGGCGCGCGACCCGTTGTTGTACCAAAATAGTTGATCCCTTTTCTAACGCCCGAATAAATTTTCCGACAAGTGATGTCGCGCTTCTTCCTATCTATAGCATGCTGCGTGTGGCTTATGGTCTATGGTGTGACCTGTGTTCAGACGGGCGCGCAAGCTTCTCACGCTCTTTCTCCGTTCAGCAGGAGAACACTTCGCGTGATGACCTACAACATCCAGCACGGGGCAGGAACGGATCAGAAATTGAACCTCTCGAGAATAGCGGAGGTCATCCGCCGCGAGCATCCTGATCTGGTCGGCCTTCAGGAAGTTGACCGCGGCGTCGAGCGCACGGGGCGCGTTGACGAGATAGCGGAGCTTGCGCGCCTCACGAAGATGGAGTATGCCTTCGCCTACAACCTGCGCTATCAGGGCGGACAGTATGGCGTAGCCGTGCTGTCGCGTTTCACGATTCTCTCAATAGATCATCGCCGCTTTGAGAATCGGCGCGAAGCGGAAAGAAGAGGTTTCATTCGCGTCGCGGTCTCTGTCGGCGGGCAGCAAATAAATTTCGTCACCACTCATCTGGATTATCAATACGCTGACGGCAGGCTGTTTGAGACCGAGCAGTTGCTCAAAGCTCTCGAAGCTTTGAGTGACCCGCTCATCGTCGTCGGCGATTTTAACGATGTGCCTGCGGGAACCTCGTACAAACTGATGCGGACAATGTTTCAGGATGCGTGGGAGACAAATGGCGAATCAGGCGGGCTGAGTTATCCCGCCATCAAACCCGTCAAGCGAATTGACTATATCTTTTATCCAAAGGCTGCCGAATTCCGTGTGAAGCGCGCGTGGGTGGTCGAGACGCTCGCCAGTGACCACCTTCCGGTCATCGCTGAATTGGAAATCAACAAGTGAGAAGCTTAATCATACATTCATTTTCCTACATCTCACTCTTCCTGGGCTTTTCCCTCGCATATTCCTTAATAATATCAATGGCACACCATCTGCTTTAACCCACTACGATTGAGGTTCGTTCGCATCAAAATCGCACGCGGGCAAGGGGGAACGCCCCCTCCGCGTTGCGATGATAAATCATACTTAGTAACTAAGGGGGATATGCAAATGGCAGACAGTGCAGCTACGTCCACAGGTCAAACGGCGGGAAGCTCTCGCATGGTTACAGGGCTGTTCCGTGACCGGGAAAGCGCCGAACGCGCTTATAATTCAATGACTACTCGCGGCTATACAAAAGACGACGTTAATCTATTAATGTCGGACGATACGCGCAAGCGATACTTTGCTGACGACAATGTCAAGGATACCGAACTCGGCACCAAAGCCTGGGAAGATGCAGGCAAAGGCGCGGCCATCGGTGGCGGCGTGGGCGCTACCTTGGCAGCTATCGCTGCAATCGGAACAACCGTCGCGCTTCCGGGACTCGGCCTTCTGGTGGCAGGACCACTCGCCGCGGGGCTCTTGGGCGCTGGCGCTGGCGGACTGACCGGCGGACTCATTGGTGCGCTCGTCGGCGCGGGCATTCCCGAAGAGCGAGCCAAGCTTTACGAGAAAGGCGTCAACGATGGCGGCATCGTGATGGGCGTCAACGCTCGCAACGATGAAGACGCCGCCTATCTTGAGAATGATTGGAAGAGCAATCGCGGCGAGCACGTCTATCGCTAAGCGCATCTCTTTCGTAGATGACTGAAATGGGAGGAAGAATCGAATGCGATTAAGGCTTGCCCTGCCGGTGGTACTTGCGGCATCAACTCTTCTGGCGGGCTGCGGTGGCAGCGATAATACGTCTACTACCACGACCAACGGAAACAGCAGTAGCGCGAACAGTAGCAATACAGGTTCGCCAAACAGAAACGGCGTGGTCGAGACGAACGCAAACATGCCCGCTAACACAAATGCCAATACTGTCTCGTCGAACACGGCAGTAGTGACCAACAACAACGGCAACAAGAATACCGCCGGAGTATCGACTATGAATGACAACAACCACAATGGTAATAAGGCTGCTGGCAACAGCAACACTAGCAAAAAACCTTAAAAAGCCGTTGGCGTTGTCAGCCTAGACTACAGGCAAAAGGGCGTGGGAATGACATTCCCACGCCCTTTCAATCTATGCGAGACGATATTATAGATGGAGTAACTCCCGAATGGTCGTCAAGAGGAGTGAAATGTTAGAGGGCTTCACGAGATAAACCTGCGCCCCTGCTTCAAGCGCTTCCTGCTTGTCTGTGTCATAGGCCGCGCCGGAATAGAAGACGATGGGCGTGGTGGAGTCACTCTCACGAATCTTCCGGCAAAGCTCCACGCCTGAGCCTCCGGGCAGCCAATTATCCAGCAGATAAAGATCGAACTTCCGACTCTTAATCATGTCGAGAGCTTCACCCACCGATTGTGCGGTTGTCACTTCGCAGTTAATGGGACCGAGCAGACTGCATATCAGCAGGCAAGTCCCTTCGTCGTCTTCGACACAGAGGATATATTTGTGATGAGGAACCATCGGGTTTTCCTTACCTTAACCAGTGAGTAAGCTCTGGGGGCATTTGGAGGTCTTAGCCAAGAGCAGGCACAATATAACGATGCGCGTCCCGTATGTCGAGCACGGAAAATTAAATTCAGATTCGAATCCAGGAGTGGAAACACCATGAAGCCTGTCTCGCGGACAGCCTTTTACTGCTGCGGCGTGCGGATGCAGGACGCCGAGAGCAGCAATCCCGTATGCGGAGATAATTACGCACGAGTGTTTATGAACAAAGAGGGCCTGAAGGTACTTGAAACCTTCCAGGAGGATGACAAGGCGAACACCGGCAACGTCGTGCGTCACCGCATCATTGACGACATACTGCGTCGAGAGCTTCTTCACGAACCGACTTTGCGCGTGGTCATCATCGGCGCGGGTTTTGACACACGCGCCTACCGACTCAAAGGCGGCTCCTGGGTGGAACTGGACGAGCCGCAGGTCATCGCCTACAAGAACGAGCGCCTGCCCGCTCTCGAAAGCGAGAACGAGCTACAACGCATCGCCATAGACTTCGCCACAGAATCTCTCGCAGAGAAGCTCTCCAACTTGTCCGAGCATGGGCCTGTCTTGATCGTCGTCGAAGGCGTGCTGATGTATCTTGATGAGCAGGAGATTCGAGAGCTTCTTCAAACGTTGAGAGGTCTCTTTCCACAACATCAACTGGTCTGCGATTTGATGAACCGCGCTTTCTTTGAAAATTATGCCAAGCAAATTCACGGAAAGATTTCGGAGATGGGCGCACCTTTCAAATTCATCAGAGACCAGCCCGCCGCGGTTTTCCTGGAGAGCGGTTACAGGCAGCTGGATGAAATATCGATTATCGAGAAAGTAGTTGAGTTCACCTGGCCTGATGCGAGCGAAGAGGCGCTCAAAGCAGCCCTGCCATCTTTGCCCAAAGGCTATGATGTTTACGTCTTCGAGTCATCTCCTGCCTAGGGACACAGAAGCCATCTCTCCCTTGAGCATTCGCTCTCCTCACGAGGTACGCGGGGCCACACCTATTGACACCCGGCACTTCGCGGTCATATCTTCGCCCTACTTTAACTGTTATTTAAAGGTTGTGAGGGCCGTCGCATGGATGCAAAAGCCGGAGCCAGAGAACAAGGCGAGACGATCAGAGGCGATTTGATTGACCTGAGTCGCCGGATTCACGCACACCCCGAGCTTGGCTTTGAAGAAGAGAAAGCCTCCGCCTGGCTGTGCGAGTTTCTCGCAGATGCCGGGTTCTCGGTCGAGCGGGAAGCTTGCGGCATGCCGACAGCTTTTATCGCGCGGCGCGGCCATGGCCCGCTGCACATAGCTGTCTGTGCCGAGTACGATGCCTTGCCCGGAATCGGTCATGCCTGCGGCCACAACATCATCGCCGCAATGAGCGCGGGGGCTGGCGTCGCCGCGGCACGAGTGGCCGACGATGTAGGCTTAACCATCAGCGTGATCGGCACACCCGCCGAAGAGGTCGGGAACGACGGCGGCAAAATTCGCCTGATTGAAAAAGGAGCGTTTGACGGCGTGCATGCGGCGATGATGGTGCATCCGGCACCGTTCGATGTCGTGGCCCCTCCGATCATCGCGGCTTCGATGTTTGACGTTCATTACACGGGCAAGGAAGCGCATGCCTCTGCCTTTCCCGAACTCGGCGTCAACGCGGCGGACGCACTGACCATCGCGCAGACGGCCATCGGTCTGCTCCGGCAGCACATCCTGCCCACTCAGCGTATTCATGGAATAACCACCAAGGGAGGCGATGCCCCGAACATCATTCCGGCACATACCTCTGCGAGATACATCGTTCGCGGAAAGACGCTCGAAGAGCTCGAAGCGTTACGCCCGAAAGTGCAACGTTGTTTCCAGGCGGGTGCCGTCGCAACGGGCGCAAAAATGGAGATTGCGGGCGGCGATAAACCTTACGCCGAGATGATTCACGACGCGGAGATTGCGGACATTTACCGGCGCAACGCGGAACATCTGGGCCGCAGCTTCCCAGACCTGGGAGTCATGCTGGAGCGCGCCGCCGGGTCAACGGATATGGGAAATGTGTCGCTGCGGTTGCCCTCGATTCACCCGTACATCGGCATCAACTCGCTGCCTGCCGTTAACCACCAGCCGGAGTTCACGGCGCACTGCGTCACGGAAGACGCTGACCGGGCGCTGATGGACGGCGCGCTGGCGATGGCGTGGACGGCGATTGACCTGGCCGAGAGCGATCTGCGCCGGCGGCTCATCCAGAGCTGAATCATCAGCGGTTGCCGTTCAAGTAAGAGATGCTAGCGGTTGGTTGCACCCGGCATCTCTGATTTCAACCACCTGATCGTTATTTGTCACCTCGCGCCCTCTGATGTAACCTGATGGGCTAGAGCCATCAGGTCGGACCGTACCTTTGTGAAGTGGCAGAGAAATGGCTGAGAAGAGTTCCGGGTTGATCCGTTCAATCACAGCATATCTGGGCAGGTACGTGAAAGGCCGCCGCAGACTCCTACTTCGCGGCGAACGTTTCGAGGTCCGCCTGCCTTTCATCATTACACTGCTCGGCGCGGGCAGACGTGCTAGAAGTCTGGATGATGCGACGGCGCTGGTGGGTTACACGCGTGACATGAGTGAGACAGGCTTGACGCTGCTTCTGCCATCTGTCCGCGTCGGCGATGCTTACCTGACGGACGCGGGGAGCCGCCTCGAAGTGAAACTCGAACTGCCGGGCGGGGCGGCCACGATCTTGACGACCTCCGTCAGGTTCGAGCAGCTGGCACGCAAGGAAGCAGGGTGCGGTTATCTCCTCGCCGTCAGCATCATCAAAATGCAGAAAGGCGAGCAGGAACGTTACATCAATTATTTGAAGACTGTGGGAAATACAGGAAAGCGGAAGCGTGAGAGCGCGCAGGCCCTGGCCGCCACGCACAACGGCCAGAACGGCAACGCACAGTTAGGCACTTGGGATGCGCTGACTCCGGCATCTGTCGATAAAGCGTTCGAGCAGTTCTTGCGCAAGTAAATGCGTCAAATGGTTGTGAATGAAATGATGAGCCGGAAACGAGATTTCAAGGTGGTCGTCGCCCTTGGTCAAACCTCAGAAAATTTGAGAATCAGCTAACCATTTTCCAGACTTCTCAGGTACTCGGTAAAGAGTTTGCGGTTACTCACCTTCGTAATCTCTGCGCCTATCAGATAACCCTCGCTGAAAACGTTCTCACTCGAATCCTTATCAAGCAGTTTGTAATGCACTGGCCGGGCAGTGATCCTGAGTGCTCCCTGCGGAAGAAAAAGCTCTATCTGCATCTTGCTATCTTCACCCGTCAGGTATCGCTCATCGATCTCAGCGATAGGCACGATGAGAGCCAGCCCGACCTCGCTAATATCTTTGGTGTGGCCCACGAGCTGTAGCTTTCCAGAGGCGCGGCCAGCAGCACTCTCCTCGGAAAGGATGACGGTGAATAGGAGGCGTGCTCTCAGTTGCGCCTTGAAGCGCGGGGAGCGGCGACGGTTTTGATGATTGGAAGGCAGTGTCATGCAAACCCATTATACATCCAGACAAGTGAGATGCGCGCGTTACATTCCCCAGTGTGGCAGGAAGCGCTAGATGCCACAGAGCAAATTGCTATTTTTATCTCGTCCGAATCAGAATTAAGAAGAAAGGCAAACTAACCAATCTCTGTGGATATTAGATAACAGCGGCGGAATGCTTTACTACAGTAACGGCTAATGACCAGATCAACTCGGATCGCTATCTCCGTGCACATATTGTTTGCCGCGCTCTTGCTGGGAATCTTCGCTGACCTCAAAACTTCACGACATTTATACAGATCAATGATCAGCCCCGACGGCTTTTGGACGGTCAACGTGTACCGAAAGAACCGCTCGCTTTATCCACATTCCTCCGTTGATGTTTCCGTCAGAGTTTACGACCGCCAGGGGAATGTGGCCTTTGAAAAGATCTATTATCCGGATGTGCCTGAGTGGAAGGCTGACCAGTGTTGCTCTGAAATTACTTTTTTAGGCGGGAAAATATTGATAGGGCCTGATAGATTCTACGGCGACGGGGCTGGAGATTTCATGATAGATACCTCAGAGATGAAAGGCATGTGGTTATCTGAGCAATCTCCTCAGAGATGATTTGAGACGAGCAAGGGGAGGACCAATCCTCGGGTTTTCATCTTCATTCTCAAAGTCGTGACGCCCCGGTCTGTGAAGCCAGCCGCTCGCGAAGGTTTTCGAGGCTCGTGCTGATGATACTACTCGCGGCGCGCTCGAATCTCCTGCCAGTCGCGGTAGTCTCGGCCAGCACCCCGTAGTAAACGTCCAGGTAAGTGCCGTCCGCTAACTCGAACAACTGGGATTCCGCCGCGTGAAGGTCTGCCTCCTCGCGCTTCGCCACATGCATGATGTTGATCGTCAGGCGGCACGCATTCTTAGTGAAGCTGCACGGCTGGGCCTTGCTTTGACACCGGACACGCCCGTGCTCGTAGGCGAGTTGGCTCTCCGTGATCGTGGCTCGCTCAATCGCGGCGAGCTGCGGGTGCTTCCTTTTCAGCCTGTTGAGGCGTGCGAGAATCTCATCGAAAGTCCGACGTACTTCTCGCGCGACATCAGGCGCGCGCACCCTGCCGTATAGATTGGATTCGGCATGAGGCGACCTGTTCATCCCGCTGAATGCAGTCGCCGTGCTGACGAATACGAGAATCGCCACTGCCCATTTCATCCCGGTTACTCCTTCACGCTCGACGACACAAGTCGCATCTCTTTGCCGCACTGTTTCAACTTCACTCGCCATCACTAAAGCGTCACTAAACCGTCATGATTGAAAGCTGCCTTGACGTTAATCTACATACTGGCCGGGCTTGAGCTTGAACAAACAGCGCCGGTGCTCTGGCGAAAAAGTTTCAAAAGACCGAGAGGAGTCTTATCAGTATGGGCGGTACACACAAGCGGGCATCTTCCGTCGCCCTCCCACTCATATTCGCTCTGCTTATCAGTTCAGTTCAAAGCGTCAGCGCTCTGGCAGGCGTGGCCGTCATGCTGAACCTTTCAGCGGTCAGCGTGCCGCAGGGCGGAGGTCGTCAATTTACTGCAACAGTGAGCGGCGCTTCAAATACTGCCGTGACCTGGTCGGTCAACGGCATCGTGGGCGGCGATGCTACGGTTGGGACGGTGACTGCGACCGGTAATTATATTTCGCCCGCGAACATCACGGTCGGCACGGTTGTGACCGTCACTGCGACCAGCGTCGCCGACCCGACCGCTTCTGCCAGTTGCGCCGTCACCATACGCAACCAGATTCCGTATATCACTTCCGTCACACCCAACCCGCTGCCTGTCGGCCCATTCACTTTAACAGTCAACGGTAGCCGTTACGTGAGTGGTGTCGTGGTGCTCTTAAATAACACTGCGCTGCCAACAAACTTCATCTCTTCAACGCAACTGACGGCGAGCGGCAATTTTCAGGGCGGGACTGCGACGATCAATGTCGTGAATCCTGGGCCTGCGGGCGCCATCTCCGTTAACTACACGCTCGGCGGTAACCCGACGCCGACGCCCGCGCCGACTCCTGTTCCGACTCCGACTCCGACTCCTTCGGTCAGCATCTCGCCCTCGTCCGTCAATGTGCAGGTCGGTCATGCACAGCAGTTTCAGGCAAAAGTTCTGAATATACAGAACACGCAGGTCAACTGGGCCGTCAACGGCGTGGCGGGCGGCAATCAAAACTTCGGCACCATAGACGCGAGCGGTCTTTACACCGCGCCGATGTCGCCGCCTTACCTGGGCGTGGTCACAATCACGGCTGCGAGCGCCGGAAATGCCGCGGTCAAGGGCGCTGCTTCCGTCAACCTGCAAGACCCACAAGCCGTCACAGTCGGCAGATTTCTTGAGCAGTCAACATTCGGCCCGACGCCGCAACTGATGGCGCACGTCAAGCAGATTGGCTTCAACGCGTTTCTTGACGAGCAGTTCATGTTGCCGGAATCGCTTTGGCCTGATTACACGCTGCCGAACGTTCAGCGACAGGATGCAGTCAACGCGCTCTTCTACAATGCGGGCGCGGGTCAGGATCAGCTGCGCCAGCGTGTGCTTTACGCGCTCAGCCAGATGTGGGTCGTCGCCCTCAATAAAAACGTCAACGCGGACATGATCCTGCCGCACCTGCAAATCCTCTCGAAGAATGCTTTCGGCAACTATCGCACGTTGATGCGCGAGGTGACACTCAGTTCTTCGATGGGCATGTATCTCGATCTGGTCAATAGCGTCAAACCCGGCACAGGAGGCGTCGGCGCGAACGAAAATTACCCGCGCGAGTTGATGCAGCTTTTCACACTGGGCCTGTGGCAACTCAACTCGGACGGAAGTTTGAAGACGGATGCGCAGGGCAATTTCCTCCCAACCTATACGCAGACGGACGTGCAGCAACTGGCACGCGCCCTGACGGGCTGGACATACCCGACGCCTGCAGGCAAGTCGCCCACGGGAATGAACTACAACTACGCGCCCGGCGTGATGGAGCCGCGCCCAGCTCTTCATGACACGACGCAGAAGACAATTCTGGGAAAGACGCTGGCGGCCAATCAAACCATCACACAGGATTTGGACGGCGCGCTGGATATTGTCTTTAATCATCCGAACGTCGGCCCGTTCGTGGCGACGCGCCTGATTCGCGCGCTCGTCACGAGCAACCCGAGCCCCGCTTACATTCAGAGAGTCGCTGACGTTTTTAACGATAACGGGCAGGGTGTGCGCGGAGATATGCAGGCGGTGATTCGAGCGATTCTTCTGGACACGGAGGCGAGAAATGATGCGCCGCCGCCGGATTTCGGGAAATTGAAAAGCCCCATGCTCTACACGCTCTCGCTGATGCGTGCGCTGCAATCAACGGTGCCACAGCAGAATGGTGCGGCTTACATTTATTACAGTCTGGGCGAAGGCATGCTCGACCCGCCGTCAGTGTTCGGCCACTACTCGCCCTTGTTCAGGATTCCGAAGACATCACTCTACGGGCCTGAGTTTCAAATCTACTCGCCTACCGAAGCGGTCAATCGCGGTAATTACATCTACCAGGATATGGCTAACTGGAACGGCGGCCTATACGACATCACGCCGTTTGTCCAAATAGCTGGTGACCCGGTGCAGCTTGTCAACGCCGTTGACAACGCGCTCCTCTTGGGACGCATGTCGCAGACGACGCGCGCCTCTCTTTTAAAAGCGCTGCAAGCTTCTGGCGATAACCGCAACCGGGCGCTGACTGCGCTCTATCTGACGGCCATGTCCGGCGAATACCTGGTTCAGCACTGATGCTTCGGAGGAATAAGAGAATGGAGAAGGGAAACGGAATCTCGCGACGTAATTTCATGCAGTTGGGTTTGGGACTCGGCGCGTTTGCGGCGCTCGGCCGTCTGAATATTGCGCGTGCAGCCACAACAACGGACTACAAGGCGCTCGTCTGCATCTTCCTCTTCGGAGGAAACGACGGCCACAACACTGTCGTGCCGATGGACTCTGTCGGCTACAACAACTACAAGCTGGGGCGCGCCGGGCTGGCTCTGCCGCCGGGCCAGTTGCTGTCCATCAACACGTCAAAGAACGTGCCTTACGGGCTGCATTACGGGCTGCCTGAATTGCAGGCGCTCTACAATCAGAACAAGCTGGCGATACTCGCCAACACAGGGATGTTGGTTCAGCCCACAAATCGCCAGCAGTTTCAATCACCGAATCCGGTCGTGCCGACGAATCTCTTCTCGCATGCGGATCAGGTGGTGCAGATGCAGACGGGCGCGCCGAATGCTTCGAGCGGCGCGGGCTGGGGCGGGCGGACCACGGATTTCATGCAGCAGCTCAACACGGGCGCGAATTTTCCGACCTCTATCTCGCTTTCGGGACAGGCGCTCTTTTGTGCGGGCAAGTTCGTTCAGTCGGCAAGCCTTCAGCCGGGAAATTATATGGCTCAGAACGCCATGAGCTTCTGGCCGCAAGCGGAAGCCACGGCGCGCGCTCAGGGCCAGAAAGAGATAGTCACCACTCCGAACGGCAACCTGATGATTGATGCGGCCAATAAGCAGATGGCAGATGCCTTGACCCTTGGGCCGATGCTCAAGAACGCTTCGGGTAGCAGTGGCTTCAGTAATCTTTTCCCACAGAACCCGCTCGGCGACCAGCTCAAAGAGATCGCCAATATCATCAATCTGCGACAGCAGCTGGGCGTGAGCCGACAGGTCTTCTTCTGTAGCCTCGGCGGGTTTGATCTGCATAGCAGTTTGAGCTGGAACCACTGGAATCTGCTCACTCAGGTGAGCAAGGCGATGAACGCTTTCTACGCGGCGACCAACTTGATGCAGGTGCAGGACTCTGTGACGACTTTTACGCTCTCCGACTTCGGCAGAACGCTACAGCCCGGCGGCACGGGCTCGGATCACGGCTGGGGCAGCCACTACTTCATCATGGGCGGTGCAGTCAAAGGCGGCGACATCTACGGCACATTCCCGCAACTCATCCTCAATGGGCCGGACGACGCCAACACGCGCGGCGTGTTGATTCCGACCTCTTCAATCTCACAGTACGGCGCAACCCTCGCCAGGTGGTTCGGCGCGGCGGAGGATGAGATAGACCAGGTCTTTCCCACACTCCAGAACTTCAACCCGGTACGCGATCTGGGATTCATGTCGTAATGGAAAAGTAGGAAAGCCTAAAATGAGTCTAGTTAAGCAACTCTTCGTAAACCCGTGCGTTTCCATCGCGCAGAGTGCACGGGCAGACATTCACCGCAGAGCATCAGGCTGAACGCACTCGCAGAGAGAGAGAGAGCTCTGCGACCCCCTCTGCGCTCTCTCTGAAGCTCTGCGGTGAATCGCTTTTAGATGGAATGCTTTTGCCGGGAGAGCGCGGCGTCACCGCCTGCTGAGCCTGCTTTAAGTATGCAAAAAAGAGGTTTCGCCGACAGGGCCGTCGGTTAAAAACTATTTGAGCTGCAAAAGCGCTCATGCGGGCAAAGCAACGCTCTCTCCTGGCAATGCTTCACCGGATTATTCTATTTGATACTTACCGCGACAGGCTCCGAGCCGAATTCTTCGAGAAGCCAGCGCTGTTCAACTGCCTCTGCCTCTTCAGCGCATCCATGCTTGAGAAGAACGGCATGAATCCCGCTCACGATCTCCTTGCGAGCTTGAGTCATCAGAGCGCGACGCGACACATCACGGGCGTCTATTTGCTCGCGCGCCCCGTGGAGGAGTCGAAGAGTTTGACGCGCCGCCTTCAAAGTGCGGGAATCTGCCGCCTGGGCTTCTGCATTCAGGCACAGCGAGAGGACGTAGTAACCGCGCCAGAGGTCGCCGGAGTTTGTCTCCTCCAGGAGCTTGACCGCACGCTCAACCTGTGCGAGCGCTTGTCTCTGTTGACCCAATTTGAAGCAGGCCCGCGCTGATTCGACGAGTGCCGCGCCGAGCCCGTCGCGGTTCTTTAACTCTTCTGCTATCTGAGCGGCGCGCATGGCAGAGGCGCGTGCTTCAATAAAATTTCTTTCGCTCAGTTCCAGCCGCGACAGGTCAATCAGAAAGCGAAACTCATCGTCCAGGTCGTCCACTTCGCGTATCAATTCGAGCGCCCGCGTGAGAGCTGTGCGGGCGGAGGAGGTTTGCCCCGACTCGCAGTAGCCGCGGCCCAGCGCCCACAACACTTCGGCTTCGCAATGAGCGTCGCCAATATTTCGCAGGCTGTCCAAAGCGCGGTTCAAGTAACTAATGCCTTCGTCATAGAGCCCCTGCGCGACCCTCGCCTGCCCGATGCCGTAATCGGATTTTGCTTCACCCAGCAGATCGCCGACGCTGCGAAAATCTTCGCGCGCTCGGCGAGCCAGACTGATGGCCTCTTCGTACTGTCCCTGACCCTGCTGCGCCCATTGCAAGCGCCGCAGCCAGTGCGCGCGGCGTCGCACATCGCCCGCGCGGTCAACATAGCGGAGAGTCCGTTCGAGTAAGGGCACGCCTTCGAGATAAGCGCCCTGAAGCACACGCGCCCAGCCGAGTATCCCGCTCGCGGTCGTCGCCACTTCTTCGTTATCAACGGCGATCTCCAGAACTTTCGCGATCAGATGCTCGACCTCTTCGTACTTGCCGATTGCCGCATAGACATTGCTCAGTTGAATGAGCGCCAGCGCCGTCCCGTGCCGGTCTTGTAAGCGGTTGAAGACTTCAATCGCGCGATTAGTTGAAGAGATGGCGTCCGTGTACTGGCTGAGACTGATCTCGGTCTGCCCTTCGATGAGAAAAGCAGAAGCAAGCGCTGCATCGTCGCCGAGGCTTGCGGCGAGACTGATGGCCTCTTTCAGGAATGATTGAGACTCTTTGAGATTTCCAATTGAGCAGCAGCCTTCGCCCAAACCAAGCAGGAGCTTTAACCGTTCGCCCGGCTTCAGCTTTTCAGCAGGCGCTCGCTCAAGCCTCGCGGCGGCGCTCGCAGCGCGCTCGATATTGGCGACCGCTTCAGGCCACTGCCAGCGACTCGAAGCGGCCTGCCACGCGCGCAAGCTCCACTCGAATGTCTTACGCATATCGTGGGCCGCTTCATAGTGTGCGCTGAGGGCTTCGGCGATGCGGTCTGCTTCCTGCGCGTAAACCTCTTCGAGTGTGGCTCCGGCACGCGCGTGCAGCCGTTTGCGACGCATGAGCGGAATGCTTTCGTAGAGAACGCGACGCAGGATTGTGTGATAAAAGCGGCAGTCTTCACCCGCCGAAAGCGCACGCTCCGAGAGGACGCCGCGGCGCACGCCTTCACAGAGCAGCTCTTCTACTTCCTCCGCCGTTTTCCCAGTCATCTTGGCCAGCGTGATGACGCGAAACTCGTCACCGATGATGGACGCAAACTCGGCCATCTCCCTGACGCGCGGCGGCAGGCGGTCGAGCTTGGCACGCGCAGCCATCACAAGTGTGTCCGGCAGGCGCAAATCCTTGATCCCGTGCCAGCGCCACTGCGTGCCATCCTCCGTACAGCAACTGATGGCGCGCTCGGCAATCAGGAGGCGCAACGTCTCCGTCAGAAAGTAAGGGTTGCCGCCCGTTATCTGGTAGAGCATGTGTAAGTCCTGCGGTGGAATCAATGGACTATGATGCGAGCCGCCGAAGGCCGCTTCGATGCTCGAACAACAGGCTGGCTCGTCAAGCGGTTTGAGATGAAGGCTGATGAACGCGCGATAGTTGGCCTGATGCTTCAACCAGTCAGCGAGCGGAGAAGGCTCAGTGGCGGCCTCTTCGGCACGCGCCAGCGCGACGAGCAGCAGCGGATGGCCCTGCGCTGTGCGCATCAGGTGGCCTATGACATCGCGGCTCGCCTCGTCCGCCCACTGCAAATCGTCCAGCACCATCACGAGCGGGCGCGCACGGCTCAGGCGCAGGAAGCATTCGCTGATGGGAATGACCACGCGATAGTTTCCTCCGGTCGCCGTTCCACCGCTCGTCAGCAGCTCTCTGGGGCCACTCAGGGCGTCGGCTTCTGCGAACAATTCCTCCGGCAGCGTGACATGGCAGATTTCATGAGCCGCCTCTCTTAAATGGCGTTGAAGGTCACCGCTGTTTCCTTGCTGTGTGTGCGAGACGGTGTTTGACAATCCGAAGGCCGAGCGCAGCAGGTTCAGAAAGATTTCGTAAGGCGCTAGTCGGCTGCCGCCGTAATCGAAGAAACGCGCGTAGATGTATTGAGCGTCGTGCGCGCGCGCCCAACGCCCGAAGTGCCGGGCGAGCTGCGTTTTGCCGATGCCGGGTTCGCCCATGATGAGGACGGGCTGTCCCGCGCCTTCCAGAATCCTTTGATACTCGGCGCGAAGTATTTGCAGCTCGCCTTCACGACCCACCAGTTGATCGAAGTCAGGACCTGATTGCCACCGGGTCGCCGCCGCATGTTGCCGCTTGGTCGCTGCCCCTTGAAAATCTGATTGAGCACCGGGAGCTTCCATCGGTAAGATCAACTCATCGCTGTCTACTGAAGTCACCGAAGCGATAAAGCGGTAGCCGCGGGCGTGATATGTCTTAATATAGCGGGATTGCTCGGCCTGGTCGCCCAGCGCCCGCCGGGCCTGCGAGATAGCTTTCTTGAGAACGCCGTCGGTGGTGAAGACATCCGGCCATATCTTCTCCAACAGCTCCTCTTTGGAAACGACGCGGTCGTGATGTTGAGCCAGGTAACGCAGGACGCGGACGGCGAGTGGCTCAAGCGCTATCACCTGCTCGCCCATGAATAACAGGTCAACGTCCGCCGGAATATGAAAGGGTGCAAAGTAAAGAGTCAGTTGCGCTGACTGTGCCATGACGAACTCCGACCGAGAGGAGATTAATGCTGCGTGGAGCTTAAGTAATAAATCCCTGCCAAGACTCTCTGCTCTGTGAGCAGGTATTTCAGGGAAGCGGTACCGATTTCTGATTCTATCAACCGTCAATTGACATGGGTTTGAGCTCTTCCAACCCGGTCAAGGTTAAAGAATGCATAGGGTGACGGAAACTTGCGCTTAAATTGCTGATGGCCTGAGAGATTAGACGAAACACTTTTTCTACTTCTGGCTTTCCCGGCCTCCTTGCAGTAGCATCTCTAGCTACCCTGAGCGTTTCATTGAGCCTGATTGGAAATGAATCTTAGAACAATCACCGCCACCAGATATGTCACGCCGCTGCGTGAAGGAGGATCGCTGCCCGCCATTGTGGAGGCCGATGATGATGGTCTCTACGTTCTCAAGTTTCGTGGAGCAGGGCAGGGAGCCAAGGCTCTCATCGCAGAGCTGGTGGCGGGCGAGCTGGCGCGCGCCTTGGGATTGCCTGTGCCGGAGATAGTCTTCGTCGAGTTGGATGCAGCACTGGCGCGCACGGAGCCTGACCCGGAGATACAGGATTTAATCAGGGCGAGTGCCGGGCTCAATCTGGCGTTGGACTACCTGCCGGGCTCCATCACATTCGATCCGGTAGTGGACAAACCTTCGACAGAGTTGGCTTCGGCTGTGGTCTGGTTCGACGCCTACACCACGAACGTAGATCGCACCCCTCGTAACACGAATATTCTGGTCTGGCATCGCAATCTCTGGCTCATAGATCACGGCGCGGCGCTCTATTTTCATCACGATTGGGCGAACTACATGGAGAGAAGCCGCAGCCCGTTCGCTCAGGTTAAAGATCATGTGCTGTTGCCAATGGCCGATGCACTTGAAGAGGCAGACGAGAAATTGAGTGCGCGCGTCACAGGGGAGCTGATTCAAAACATTTTGAATTTGATTCCGGATAGCTGGCTTCAGATAGGATCGAAGTTCGCGGATATTTCAGCTCACCGCGCCGCTTACAGCGATTATCTGCTTGAGCGGCTGAGAGCCCCGCGCGGATTTGTAAAGGAGGCGGTGGATGCCCGATCTGTCTCCATTTGATTATGCCATCATCCGCGTCGTGCCCAGAGTTGAGCGTGAAGAGTTTATCAACGTCGGCGTGATTGTTTCCTGCCCTACAAAAAATTATTTGAAGGCCGGAATCGAACTGGACAGAGAGAGGCTCGCTGCTTTAGACCCGGCGCTTGATCCGGCGATAATTATGAAACACCTGGAAGCCATCCTCGTCCTCTGCGAAGGCGGCGCCGAGGCTGGCCCCATCGGTCAACTACCTCCGCGGTCACGCTTCCACTGGCTGGTCGCTCCGCGCAGCACGATCATCCAGACCTCTGCGGTTCATACTGGTTTGTGCGAAGATGGCGAAGCGATGCTGGAACATCTGCTGGAAAAGATGGTTCGTCAAAGCAATTAGCGCTCTATCATGAAACTACATTAAGAGGAAAAATTATGGGCTATGCACATCGCGTGGAGGGCGACGATTCGGTCAAGCTGAAAGATTTTGATGCCGGAGAACATGGTGGCCTCAATCGTCAGGAGGCAGAGGAGAAGATGGCGCACCTCGTCAAAGAGTTGAGCGAATATCAGGAGCTTCTCTACGCGGCGCGAGTACACAGCGTCCTGGTTGTCCTGCAGGGGCGCGACACGAGCGGCAAAGACGGCACGATCCGGCATGTGACAGGGCCGTTGGATTCACAGAGTTGTAGGGTGGCTTCTTTCAAAGTTCCCAACGAAGAAGAGCTGGCACACGACTTTCTCTGGCGCGTACATGCCCACACGCCGCCTGCCGGGCATCTCACCATCTTCAATCGCTCCCACTATGAGGATGTGCTGGTGGCGCGGGTCCATAAAATCGTGCCCGAAAAGGTCTGGCGCTCGCGTTATGACCACATCAACGCTTTCGAGCGATTGCTCTCTGATTCTTCCACCATTATTCTCAAGTTCTATCTGCACATCAGTAAGGACGAACAGAAGGAGCGATTATTAGAGCGCGAGAAAGAGGCCACGAAGGCCTGGAAGCTCTCGGTCGGAGATTGGAAGGAGCGCGAGCATTGGGATGATTACACGGAGGCTTACGAGGACGTTCTCAACAAATGCAGCACTAAACACGCGCCATGGTTTATAGTCCCGGCCGACAAGAAATGGTTTCGCAATCTGGCGGTCGCGGAAGCATTGCTGGATGCGCTGAAGCCATGCAAGGAAAAGTGGCTGGAGAAACTGGAAGAGGTAGGACGAGAAGAGAGAAAGGCGATTGAAGAGTATCGCCACACCCATAAATCGGAAGACTCTTAAACATCTATCTTCTGCGCGTCGGTTATCCATAGCCTCCGGCCCACGTTGATTTATAAGATGCTGGGATTCTTACCCAACGGAACACAGGAAATAGTCCTGCGCTTGGGCGCGGCTCTGCTCATCGGGAGCATCCTCGGCCTGAATCGTGAGCTTCGCGGCAAGGCGGCGGGCCTGCGCACACATGCGTTGGTCTGCCTGGGCGCAGCCGTTGCGGCACTCATCTCTCTACAATCTCCCGCCGGCGTTATGCCCGTTGACGCGAACGCTATAGGACGGATCATTCAAGGTATCTTGACGGGAATAGGATTTTTGGGTGCGGGCGTCATCCTGCGGGATCCGGCGGGACACGTGACCGGACTCACGACCGCTGCGACCATCTGGATATGTGCGGTACTCGGTGCCGCGTGCGGTCTGGGATACTGGACCATACTCGGTGTCGCCTTGAGCCTGGCCTTGATAGCGTTGCTCTTAGGCCGCGCTGTTGAGCGCATCGCCGAACGAATCTTCAAGCGAGGTCAGACAGGGCCGCCGGACCACAGCGTGTAGCATGCTCTGGAGCAGACACGCAAGGTGCCTGAAGACATTCAGCGGCCTATTGAACCTGATTCACGCTACAAGAATAAAATCCCCAGTTACTGTTTCCTTTGAGTGTCAGCTCATATCGTAGCTGACCGTAGGAGTTGAGTAATGTATCCGGGTTCAGCAAAAACGTGATGTGCTGCTTCTCACCCTTGGTTTTCCACGTGACCGTCGGCCCCTCATCTCCCGGTAGAGGTAGATCCGATGTCAGGGTCAATGTTGTGCCTTTACTCGAAACGACAACGCAGTCAACGATATAGCTGGTGTTATTCGTTGGCGCAAAGATGGTCATCAGCGTATTGCTCTTATCAACCATCGTCGCCTCATCGTCCTGCACCTGTAACGGGTCGGTCAGGATAATGAAACCCTTGTTAGGAATTGCCAGTTGGCCCAGCCGGAAGAGGAATGAACTGCTGACTTGCTTCCCCGTCACTTTAGCTAACTGCGCCCCCGAGAGAGGGCTCGGAGTCGGTTGATTGGACCAGATAGGTTTTACTCTAGCCTGTGCGGGAATCGGAGTGCGGCGCTGTAACTCGCCGTTTTTCGTCAGGACGCGAACATCAGTTTCCTGGGCCGAGGCCGCAGTTGAGAAGAAGCATAGAAGAAGCGAGACCCAGAACGCGACTCGTATCAGCTTTGTCATGGAGATACCTCTGATGGTTGGATGTGGGAAAAGCATTGAGCTTTTATGTCAGGTCCAGGCGTAAGTCAAGAGCGACCTGAGAATCCTGCCAGAATCAGGGAGCATAGCTTCTATGTTACGATAGGGGCTGGCTTCCTTATATCACTAGACGAAACGGACGCGAATCAATCAGCAATGGTAGAACCGGCATATCCAGTGGCCCGTGCGGTTGCCGCCACGATTCAGGAGCACTTCACCCGTCATCTGGCGGAGGCACGCCAGAACAATCTCAAAGAGTTGGCCTCAGAGCCGGACGCTCAAACAATTGAAGCCATCATAGACGCTGCGTTCTGGGCCAGCTTACGCCATGAGGAAGGTTACGCCCCGAAGATTTCTCTGGCTTTCCTTTCGCCAAAGCAAGCAAAGCAGCCGCTTGCCTTCGAGCGTCATCTTCCACTGAGTCCCGCAGCACTGGCGCGTCTTGCCCCGGCGGTCGAACGCCCCGGAATACATCTGGGCGTCTGGCGCGACACGGACGAACTCTGCGTCTGGGGAGCAACTCATACAATCCCCAGACTCTGCTTTGTCCTCGAAGTTATCGAACCCGGTCTTCTGGTAATTAAGTACCGGCGCGGCCAGGAGCCCAGCAAGTTCGTCAACGTGGCGGTGCTCAAGGGCGACCAGATCAAGGTGGTGGACGAACAGGGCACAGCTTTGCCCGACTGTCCGGCACTGCTGACAACGCTCCTCGGCTTTGGCTCGCAAGACTCGTGGATTGATTCCGTCAACGTCCTTGTGCAACTGGCCGTCTCAATGCGGGCGCACAAGCGCGGTGGCTCCCTGCTCGTCGTGCCCGAAGGCTCTCAGTCGTGGCGCGATTCGATTGTGAATCCCATCCATTACGGGGTCGTCCCACCCTACTCGGAGTTGGCCGAGCTCATGCAGCAGGACGCGCAGCGTCAAAGCCAGCCCATCTGGCAGGAATCACTTATCGATGCCGTGGAGGCAATTGCGGGTTTGACGGCCGTTGACGGCGCGACACTGATTACCGATCAATACAGGGTGCTCGCCTTCGGCGCGAAGATCGAACGCCGTGACGGAGGCGCGCAGGTCGAGCAGGTCATTGTCACGGAACCCGTCATGGGCAGCGCAGCTTCAGTCATCCACCCGGTCCAACTCGGCGGCACGCGGCACATGTCCGCGGCGCAGTTCGTCCAGGATCAGCGCGACTCTGTGGCCCTTGTGGCATCGCAGGATGGGCGCTTCACCGTCTTCGCCTGGTCGCCGTGTGAAGAGATGGTCCACGCGCATCGTGTCGAAACGTTATTGCTATAGTAAAGAAGGCGCGCCCGCCAATGTTTTCCAGTAACGCTCTGAATAATGAAAGGGGGCACAGCTTCTTGCTCAGGCTAAGTGTCACGCTACTATTCCCGCTTCTGTTTGCCTCCATCTCGCAAGGGCAGTGGGAAAGCCAATCGAGTGGAACGAATGTTCGACTGCGCGGCGTAAGTGCCGTCAGCCAACAGGTCGCGTGGGCGAGCGGCGATAAGGGGACAATAGCACGCACGATAGACGGAGGCCGGACATGGCAGGTCGGCCATGTGCCGGACTCTGAGAGTTTGGACTTTCGCGACGTAGATGCCTTTAGCGCCGACACGGCTTATCTGCTCTCCATCGGCGAAGGCGAGAAGTCGCGCATCTATAAGACGACGGACGGCGGCCAGCACTGGACCTTGCAATTCAAAAATAGTCAGCAATCGGCCTTCTTCGACGCGATGGCTTTCTGGGATTCAACTCATGGCATTGCCATGAGCGACCCGGTCGACGGCCGCTTTCTGATCATCACCACGGCTGATGGAGGGGCGACGTGGAAAGAGATGCCGAAAGATCGGATGCCTCCAGCGCTTGAGGGCGAAGGCGCCTTCGCCGCCAGCGGAACATGCATCGCAGTCAAAGGCACACGAAACGTCTGGTTCGGCACAGGTGGGCCAAAGGGTGCGCGCGTGTTTCGATCCAGTGACGGCGGCCGGAGTTGGGAAGTGACAGCAACTCCTGTGACCGGCGACAAAACTGCCGGTATCTTCTCGCTGCTCTTCTGGGATGCCCGGCACGGCGTCGTCATCGGAGGCGACTACGCGAAAGAGCGCGAGATGGGAAACAACGCGGCGTGGACGAGCGATGGCGGAAAGACGTGGCAACTCGTTGAGACAAAGCGTCCGGGCGGCTACAGGTCATGTGTGGCGCTCATAGCCGGAACCAAAGAAAGAACGCTTATTGCAGTAGGACCTGCGGGCACAGACCTCTCTTTAAGTAGCGGGAAGAGTTGGCGCACGTTTAGTGATGAAGGATTCCACAGCGTCAGTTTCACGCAGAGCGGCGGAGCGGGATGGGCCGTGGGCGAAGGTGGCCGCATAGCAAAGTACGCTGGCTTGCATCAGTAAGAATAAGTAGAGTGATACGTCAAGCTATTTCGGTCTAGGGTAGTATCTTGATTTGAGATTTACTCTGTGCCCGCCCGGTGTTCTCTGTGTCTGCGGTGGTGGATGGAGGTTGAATTAACCACCGCAGACAGAGAGAACACAGAGATTGCACAGAGAGCTTCAACCACATTGGGCCACTACTCGGTGTAGCTAAAATTTGAGTTTGAGCTGAGATATGACTGAAACAACAGAGATCGCAACTCTTGAGAACACAGCGTCAACAGAGCAGATCAGGTCACACTTTCCTGCCTTGGAGCGCCAGCATCTTGGTTACCCCGTGGCTTACTTCGACGGGCCCGGAGGAACACAGGTTCCACGCTCAGTGGCTGAGGCCGTTGTGGACTATCTCTATCATCACAACGCCAACACGCACTGGGCTTATCCGACGAGCGAGGAGACGGATGAATCAATCGCCAACACGAGACAAACATTCGCTGATTTTCTCAACGCCTCGCCGGAGGAAATCGCTTTTGGCGCGAACATGACGACGCTCGCCTTCCATCTTTCCAGAGCGCTCGCGCCACAGTTTAATCCGGGCGATGAAATAGTCGTTACTGAACTGGATCATCACGCTAACATCGCACCCTGGCGCACCCTGGAACGTGAACGCCAGGCCACTGTCAGGGTGGTTAAACTGCTGCCTGAATCCGGGGAGCTTGATTGGGAGGATTTCAATAGAAAAATAGGCCCGCGCACGAAGCTTGTCGCCATCGGGGCTGCGTCCAATGCCCTGGGAACTATTAACGACGTGCGGAGGGCGGGAGAGATAGCGCACGGCGCGGGCGCGCTGCTGTTTGTTGATGCTGTTCATTACGTGCCGCACGTGTTCACAGATGTTCGCGCTCTGGATTGCGACTTTCTCGCCTGCTCTGCTTATAAATTCTGCGGACCGCATGTCGGGGTGTTGTATGGCAAACAGGACTTGCTTGAATCATTAGAGTTTCCCAAGCTCATTCCCGCTCCAGATACCGCACCTGAGCGAGTCGAGACGGGCACACAGAATCATGAAGGTATTGTGGGGGCTGGAGCAGCGGTTGATTTCTTCGCATCTCTGTCTCCGGGAGCAAGCAGGCGCGAGCGGCTTCAGGCCACGTTCGCAGCACTTCACGCGCGCGGTCAAATCCTGGCGAGGCAATTATGGAACGAACTTTCCCAGATTCAAGGTGTCACTCTCTACGGCCCGCCTCCTGATTCACCGCGCACGCCGACCATCTCCTTTACCGTGCGGGATGTGCCTTCGACAATCGTGGCGCGTGAGCTGGCGCAGCGGGGAGTCTTCGCCTCTCACGGCGATTTCTATGCGGCGACCGTCATTGAGCGGCTGGGCTTATCTGATGAAGGACTGGTCCGCGCAGGGTGCGCCTGTTATACCTCGGCCGACGAAGTCGCGCGCCTCATTGAAGCTGTGCGCTCTGTTGCCGGCGGAAGATGAGAGGGTTTAGCGCTTGCAGGTAGAAAGAGGTAACCGCCGTGCGCATGGCCTGAAGCGTTGTTCCTGACTTTGCAGGTCACGCCCCGGCTGTTTTCACGGCGGTTACAAAACATACTGACTATTACCCGGCGCTTTTACTACTACCGGGGTCAGTTGTCAAGAGAGTTAATCATCTCTTTATCCTTCACCCAACAGAAATCTATTCCGGATTGGTGGACGTAGCGCTGCCTGTTGTTATCTGAGGCGCGTCCTGCAACAGCCCGCGATTGACCAGAATCTTCACTTCGACGCGGCGATTCTCTGAGCGCCCTTCGCGCGTCTTGTTGTCGGCGACCGGCTGCGCTTCACCGTAACCATAGGGCGTGATGATGCGCCTGAGCGGCAGGTTGTGATTCTCCACCAGGTAGCGAATCACATTGTCTGCGCGTTGCTGGCTGAGGCGACGATTCGACTCCGTGCCACCCTCCGCGCTGGCGAAGCCTCTGACCTCAAGCACGTAGCCTTTGGCGTTGAGCGCTTTGGTGGCCACATCATCCAACTGTGCTTTGGCATCCTTTGAGAGCACTGCGCTGCCCCTGCGGAAGAGAACGCTCTGACTCTCCTGCGGCGTGTAATCGTCCAGAGCGGAGATGCGCTCGTTGGTCGCATTGACGCCGACCAGAGCCGCATCGGCTGTCTCCTGAGCAGCTTTCGCGCCGCCGCGTGCGGCGTTGGAAACTGCCGCCAGCTCATCAATCTGTCCGGAGAGCTTCTGCGAGTTCTGCTCGACCTGATCGATCCGGTTTTCGGCAGAGCCGACGCGATTCTCCACCGGGTCAACGCGCGACTCGACCGTCCGCGCCACTCTCAAGTCTGATTCGTTGAATCTGATTTTATCGGCTATCAACTGACCGGAGGAATCGCCGCGCCCTTCGACCTCTACGTTGAGGCCGCGCAGAATATTGGTCATGCCGTAGTTAGTTCCGCCGCCGAAGAACCCGCCTTTAGACTTCACGCTGGTCTTATCAGTCAGGCGCACGTTGATGGTGCTGCCGGTCATGTCCTGAACCGTGAAGGTATCGGCATCACGCTGCGTCACCACGCCTTTGACCTTCAGCTTCTGGCCGGAAGCGATGGCGGTTGAATTATTACTCTGTGATGAAGTTGCAGACTGCTGCGCGAAGGCTACCGGCGCGAGCGCCAGCAGCAGCGTGAGCGAAGCACACAAATAGCTAACGTTTCTAAAGCGATTGAATCTCATCAACAATATCTCCCTTATCAAAACGAAGTTTGAATCGTTTGCGACAGCATTCAATGAACACGCGGTTGATCCATGCGCGAGGGCATGTCCGTTCATGCAAATCGACGATTCGTTGGCGGGCAAGATAACCCGAGGCCGAGCGGCGCAGGTTGCGACACGATTATGAATAAGATGTGGTATCGTTGCCGCGCGAAACGCTCATTGGGGCGTCGTGCATGAATCAGGGCTTGATAAATGGGCTAAATTGCTTATGCAATTGCCCAGCGCGAGACCTTAATTTAAAGATCGGAGAAAAGAGTTCGTGTATCACAAAACCTACTACGCCACACATCCCGGCTCGGTCAATGGTGCCACCAACGAAGAACTGCGCGAGCGATACCTCATCAGTGACTTGTTCGCTGAAAACGAGCTGCGGTTGAATTATCTGCATTACGAGCGTTTTGTGATTGGTGGGGCAGCGCCGGTGGCCGCACCCGTCGCGCTCCCGCTGCAACAAGAGCCCGCTTCGGCCAAGGACAAGCCGTTTCTGGAGCGCCGCGAGTTGGGCGCAGTCAACGTCGGCGCGGGCACCGGCTTCGTCACCGTTGATGGCGAGCGTTATGAATTGAAGCCGAAGGACGGGCTCTATATTCCGATGGGCAGCGCGAAGGTAGTGTTCGAGAGTTTGGACCGGAGTGCTCCGGCTAAGTTCTATCTGGCTTCTACGCCCGCGCACACGCGCTTTGAAGTGGTTCATATCTCAATCGAGAGAGCTGTCCCGCTCAAACTCGGTTCATTAGAGACATCAAACGAGCGCACGATCTACCAGATGGTGGTGCCGGCCACCTGCAGGTCGGCGCAGTTGCTGCTGGGTCTGACGATGCTCAAGCCGGGAAGCGTCTGGAACACCTGCCCGCCGCACCTGCATGATCGCCGCTCGGAGGTCTACTTCTACTTCGACCTCAAGGGGGATCAGCGCGTGATGCACTTCATGGGAGAGCCGGACAGGATGCGCCATCTGGCGATGTCTAACGACGAAGCGGTGGTCTCGCCGCCGTGGTCTATACACATGGGCGCTGGCACAAGCAACTACTGCTTTCTGTGGGCGATGGGCGGTGAGAATCTGGACTATACCGACATGAACGTGCTGGACATCTGCCAGTTGAAATAATCCGCAACCGCGTGAAACTATGTTTCAAAAGAGAATGTAAAAGTGCGCCAGCGCCCCCGTGCCGTCTCCGCCAGATTGGCAAATCCACCTGGCCTCATGCCCCATGAGAGATTGACGAAGTCAAAGTCAGTTCATCCACTTCAAAGCAGGGAAAGCGCATCGCGTTCCTGCTCTCTCGTCACCTGTTTGCAGGTGATGAAAGCGATGAAGTATCCTGCCCGTTAATGACGGATAAAGCAGATGAGTTGCGAGCGCGTATCCTGGAACTGGTCGGCGAGTATCACTCCGAAGCTTTCCCTGAGCGCGAGTTCATTCCGGGCCAGACTCCTGTGCCCATCTCAGGAAAAGTCTTTGATGCGGCAGAGATTCAACTGCTGGTTGATGCCGGACTCGATTTCTGGTTGACGACTGGAAGATACGCGGCGCAGTTTGAAGACGAGTTCGCGCGTCTCTTCGGCTTGCGTCACGCGATGCTGACCAATTCGGGATCGTCCGCCAACTTGCTGGCATTGACTTGTCTGACATCACCCTCGCTCAAGGAAAGGGCACTACGCGCAGGCGACGAGGTCATCACGGTGGCCTCCGGGTTTCCCACGACGGTTAATCCGATCATTCAAAACGGTCTGGTGCCGGTCTTTCTGGATGTCGAGATTCCAACTTACAATGTGGACACGAGCCAGCTCGAAGAGGCTGTGAGCAAGCGCACGCGCGCCGTCATGCTCGCGCACACGCTCGGCAATCCTTTCAATGTGGCTGCGGTCACAGAATTTGCCAGAAGGCATAATCTCTGGCTGATTGAAGACTGCTGCGATGCTGTGGGCGCAAAGTATCGGGGACGACACGTCGGCACGTTCGGCGACGTGGCGACCACCAGCTTCTATCCGGCGCACCACATCACGATGGGCGAGGGCGGGTGTGTCTTAACGAATCGCCCTGCGCTCAAGACCCTGATTGAATCGTTTCGGGACTGGGGCAGAGACTGCTGGTGTGTGCCGGGCGCGTCCAACACCTGCGGCAAGCGTTTCGAGTGGCAGTTGGGCGGTCTGCCTTACGGCTACGATCACAAATACACCTACTCGCATATCGGCTACAATCTGAAAATGACGGATATGCAGGCGGCTGTGGGTGTGGCGCAACTCAAAAAACTCCCCGCATTCATTGAAAAACGTCGGCGAAACTTTCAGTTTCTCTATGAGGGCTTGCGCGATCTGGAAGAGTTTTTCATCTTGCCGCGGGCGACAAGTGATTCAGAGCCGAGCTGGTTCGGGTTTCCCCTGTCTGTGCGAACAGGCGCGCCGTTCACGCGTGATGATCTCCTGCGCTATCTTGACAGCTACAATATCGCTACGCGCCTCATCTTCGGCGGAAACCTCTTGCGCCAGCCAGCCTACGAGGGCATTCGTCACAGGAAGGTCGGAAATCTCTCCAACTCGGATTTCATCATGAATCAATCTTTGTGGATCGGCGTCTGGCCCGGACTCACCGAAGAGATGCTCGGCTTTGTCTTAAAGACTCTGCGGCGGATGATCGGGAGGTAGCATGCGCTGTCTGGTTACGGGCGCTTCAGGCCATCTGGGGTCTTTCCTGACGACGCGATTGCTCAGTGAAGGACATGAAGTCATCGCTCTGGTCAGACCCGAAAGCGACCTCTGGCGACTCGCGGAGGTGATTGAAAGAGTCAAGCTAATATCTGCTGACCTCGCTAACATCGCCAGCGCTGCTCCGGCAATTGAGAGGGCGAAACCTGAAGCCATTTTCCATCTGGCGTGGCAGGGCGTGACCAGTAATTTCAGGAACAGCACGGAGCAAATTACGTCAAATGTCAAAGGCAGCCTCGAATTATTCGAGATGGCGCGCACTGCGGGCGGCAAGCTCTGGCTAGGCGTCGGCTCGCAGGCGGAATACGGCCCGCACGAGACGGTGCTGACGGAAGAGACTCCCGTTCATCCTGTGACCGCTTATGGTGTCGGCAAACTCGGCGTCGGGCTGTTGACCAAAAAGCTGTGCGAGTTGACAGGCATGCGCTACGTCTGGCTGCGGCTGCTGGCGACCTACGGCCCGAAGGATGATGAACGGCATCTGATTCCTTCGGTGATCCGTCGCTTATTGAAAGGCGAGCGAGCGTCGCTCACTTCAGGCGAGCAGAAGTGGGACTACCTGTATGTGGAGGACGCCGCCGAAGCAATTTATCGGGCTGCCGTGACGGAAGATGCGGAAGGCATCTTCAATCTGAGCTCAGGCGAAGCGCACACGGTCCGCAGCATCGTCGAGCGAATCCGAAATCTGATTGACCCGTCGGCCAGCTTAGGCTTCGGAGAGCTTGCAACTTCTCCGGATCAGATCAGGCATCTACAGGCAGACATCACGAAATTAGAAGCGGCGACCGGCTGGACTCCGAGGACGAGTTTGGATGAAGGTCTCAGGCGAACGGTTGAGTGGAGCAGGCAAAGCGATTGGGCGGAGACCGGATGAGCATTGATTCTTTGAAAGAACTGTCGAGAACCGTTCGCGCTCAAACTCTGCGCATGGTTCATAAGTCTCAAGCCTCCCACGTCGGCACCTGCCTGAGCATGGCCGACCTCCTCGCCGTGCTTTATGGCCGGGTTCTGAAAGTTGATCCGGCCAGACCCGATTGGCCTGACCGTGATCGTTTCATCCTCAGCAAAGGTCATGGCGCGGCCGCTTGTTATGCAGTGCTGGCCGAGTGCGGATTCTTTCCCAAAGCATGGCTGGAGACCTATTGCGAGGATGGCTCTCGACTCCCAGGTCACATGACACACAACAATGTGCCGGGCGTGGAAGCCTCCACAGGCTCGCTCGGTCACGGGCTCTCAATCGGTTGCGGCATGGCTCTGGCAGGTAAACGCAAGAGTAAGTCTCATCGCGTCTTCGCCATGTTGAGCGACGGCGAACTGGACGAGGGCTCTACCTGGGAGGCCGTACTTTTCGCACCGCATCACAGGCTCGATAATCTGACCGCCATCGTTGATTACAACAAGATACAGAGTTTCGGCAGCGTGTCTGAGGTACTTGAGCTTGAGCCTCTGGCAGACAAATGGCGGGCCTTCGGTTGGGCTGTGCGCGAGATAGACGGGCACAACTACGAGCAGATTATCACTGCTCTTTCGGATGTGCCTTCCCCGTCAGGCCAGCCGACGGTCGTCATCGCGCACACGGTGAAAGGCAAAGGAGTGAGCTTCATGGAGAATGAACTCGCCTGGCATTACAAGTCGCCGGACCGTGAGCAACTCGCTCAGGCCCTTCGTGAATTAGGAGAAGTCGGTTGAGGACGGCCTTCATAGAGTCATTGTCTCAAATCGCGGCGGAGGACGAGCGTATCTGGCTCCTGTGCGGTGATCTCGGCTACTCCGTGCTGGAAAGATTCGCCCAAGCGTTTCCGGATCGCTTTGTGAATGTTGGCGTGGCCGAGCAGAACATGATGGGCGTCGCCGCCGGACTCGCCATGAGCGGCCAGGTTGTCTTCACTTACTCCATCGCCAACTTTCCGGTCATGCGCTGTCTCGAACAGATTCGCAATGATGTCTGCTACCACGATTTGAACGTCAAGATTGTCGCCGTCGGAGGGGGCCTGGCTTACGGCGCTGCCGGATACACGCATCACGCTGTCGAAGACCTGGCCGTGATGAGGGCCATGCCCGGCATGACGGTCGTCGCTCCGGGCGACCCTGTGGAGACAAGGCTGGCGACCAGAGCGATAGCCAACCGGCAAGGTCCGTGTTACCTGCGCCTGGGAAAAGCCGGAGAGGCGCTGGTTCATCCGGTTCAACCTGAGTTCAGAATTGGCGAGGCGATACTCTTGCGCGACGGAAGCGACGTGACCTTGATTAGCACTGGAGGAATGCTCAAGAGAAGCCTGGACGCGGCTGAAGCTTTAGCGACCAAAGGAATCTCGGCGCGCGTCCTTAGCATGCATACCGTGAAGCCATTGGATGTGAAAGCCGTCTGCGCTGCGGCGCGTACGACGAGGCTGGTCTGTGCGCTCGAAGAGCATGGCGAGACGGGCGGACTCGCGGATGCAATCGCGCGCTGTCTGGCCGAGCATGACCAGAGATGCCCTTTTCTCTCGTTTAATATTGCGGACGGTGAAAGAGGCGCGGTCGGCAGCCAACACTACTTACTTGAACGCGCAGGCTTGACCGCCGCTAGGATCGGCGAGCGCATTGAAGAGGCATTAACAGGGTGAAGCGCGCTTCAATTGGCGTAGTAACCCGGTCGAGCGCGCGTCATTAAATCGGGACGGTTTTGAACCCGCACCTTCACTGTGCGCCACGAGCGGTCGCGCTTTTCGTTCGTGGGCTTATAGCCGAGGCTATAAACTTTGCCGAGATCATTGATGACCTGGTCATAGACGCCGTTCAAATCTTCGACTTTCCGGGCGGTGTAATACAGCCCGCCGCTCTCTTCGGCCAGCAGCACCAGAGTTTTACGCGCGTTCTCGTAACCTCTCTTGTCGTAACCGAAAACCCCGTCCGGTTCCGTATCCAGATAGATCGGAATAATTAGCGTGTCGTCATGCCGGACGGCCTCCACCAGATCGGCGAAGCTGAGCGGGGGTGCTACCGGAGACTGATACCAGAGCGCGTTGTCAAGGCCATCAGACATCAGCACGACAGCCCGGCGTCTTCCCGGAGTCTTCGCGCCGAGTACCTCGTCGAGCGTGAATTTGAGCGCACCCCAGACATTCGAGCCGCCGTTGCCATTAATGTCCTTGGCTTTTTCTAAAAGCTGTTTGCGGTCATCGGTCAGGGGCGAGACGATGTTGGCCGTGTTGGAGAAGGTGACAATCGCCAGTCTATCCGAGGGCCGCGCGGCCTCTATGAAGCGGCGCGTCGTCTTGCGTATCAAGTCACGTTTGCCGGAAGTCGAGCCGGACATGTCAATCAAGAGGACCAGATCGAAAGGCATGTCCGTCGAAGCAAAATAAGCGATATTCTCTTCGTGCCCATCTTCTGAGACGGCGAAATCTTTCTCTTCGAGCGCGCCGACATAAGCCTTGAGCTTGCTGTTGTAAACGCTCACATTAAGATTAACGAGACTCGTGTCAACGCGAATTACGTCGCCTTCTTCTATCGTCTGCGCGTCGGGGAGGGGGACCGTGGTGGCTTTCGCCAGTGATTGTGACACGCTTGAGACAGAAGGCGCAGGCACGGACGGCGCTTTGATGAGCGGGGTCTGATACCATCTTTCGAGTGCCCGGAGATACGTGTCCAGAGGCTGCAGGTTATACTGCGCTCGCCGGGCATCGACGTGCGCCTCATCTTCGATGGGGTAGAGAACCAGAAGACCTTTCTCGATTGCGGCCTGTGTGCCGAATAACTGTTTCAGTCCGGCGCGTAAACGCAGGCGGTCAACCAACCCGGCGAAATTAGCCTTCTCTATCTCGCCCCTCTTGACTGCTTCGATGATGACGGGAAAAAGTTCTCGCTGAAGCTCGAACGAGTCGCTGTTCTTGAGCAGAAAGAAGGCGGCGGCGACACCTTCCTGGCCGACGAGATTGACGGTGGGCCAACCTGACTCTTTGAGAACCTGACAGAGCCGCGTGCTATTATTCGCCCGCACCTCATTCAAGTGCTTGATGGTAGCCTCGTCCCTGTAGCGAGCCATGATGCTCTGAATCAGTTTCTGATTGTCGGCCTTGAGCTTCAATAATTCGTCCTTCAACTTATTATTGAGCTGCACCTCCTGCGGCGACTTGACCTGCGCCACCATGCTCTTGACTTCGTCGTCGGTCAGGCATCTGGACTGGCCCAAGACAGTGTGCGCGCAGCAGATGAGCAACGTGGCCGTAATCAGAGTTCCAAAAGTTTTTACCAGCAAGGCTCTAAACATGGCTTTAATAATTCCGCCCTGGCCACCCGCGCCTGTGAAGTTAATGATGCTTCCCCTTAGATTCGGAAGCCGAGTGCCAATACAGAGAATGAAGCGTCAAATCCCACGTGATCCCTGCCTGTGCCGGCGGATAGCAAATCTTAGCATCACAGGCTTGATAGATCAGCCTTCCCTGGACCTTGAGATTGAGAGACTCATTCTTCATATCCGGGTCGTCAAGTATTAATCTCATACTCTCTGGAGGAATGATGACCAAATCTTGAGTGATATTAAAATGGCCCTCATAAACCGGAACTCGTTCGTGGATGGCGGGCAGTAACTTGGCGGCGGGCGGCGGATAACTTGCCGTCCCCAAATATGCTGAATCCATGGGCGACTCTCCGACCGAATCAATGATAAGCCGGATTGGTTGATATTTCTTTTGCCCGGGCGCATAAACGTGCATCCCTGGAGGCAAAGTTATGTCGGCGGCGAGCGTGATACGGCTACCGAATATAACATCATGGTCAGATTGTTTCGCTACAAATTGTAACTGAGGGGCTACTACCGGTTGAACAGAAGTCTCCATCAGCTCTGGAAAAAGTTTGCCGATGACATTATTCGGGGTGTACCGATCATAGAAATAGTTGCCGAAAAACTTTTCCGTCACCACTCCTTGCCGATTAAGAACCAGGAAGCCTGGCAGGGCAAATCCTTTCCGAGCAGATGGGTGCACGCTGGCAGCGTCCTCGTTCGGATCCATTAAACCGAAGAGGCGGATGATCTCGGATTGAGGGTCGGCTATTAGACTGTATTCGATATGCTGCTCATGCGCGAATGCTTCTAATGTCTCCACATTGTCGTATGAAATGGCCGCCAGCTTAAGCCCTTGTTGGAGAAACCTGCTTTGTGCCTTTTGCAGTTGGGCCAACTGCTCTTTACAGTACGGGCACCAATCGGCGGAGCGCACAAATAACAGAACCAACCCCTTCTTGCCCATGAGAGATGCTAAAGTCTGCTCATGACCGAATTGATCGCGCCCCTTGAAATCTGGAATCTTCTGGCCAACAGCCGGCCCATTCTCCTGACGCCCTGAAGATGTCTGCGCCGCAGCTCTCAGGTTTGCGGATATGCTCACAATTAGCAGTGGGATGATAAGTAAAGCATGATCTCTCATCCCGCTTGCTTTCCTTTGACGAAGGCGGCAACGCACGATGCGTAGAAAGCTGACCATTCCGCCGCTTCTCGATAAAAGATATGGACTCATTCCTTATTACTCAATTGGTCCTGCATTCCCTTGAGCCAAATCTCAAGAACACGATTCGCACCTGATGCGTTTGACGACAGTATTATAACATTCAACGCCTGTTGTGTTATCCCACGTCATGCCGTATAAACTCGAACTCCACATATCGAACGGCTGGAAGTAAAGGTTTTGGTGGGACCCGATGACTGAGAAGCGGCAGGAAATATCTACAAACGGTGACGAGCGAGAACTAGCACCGCTGGTCTCAATCGCTTTCCAGCACAGTGGGATCCGAAGCTTGGAATTCACGTGACTTGAAGTCGCGGC
>JADMIO011116454.1_pt1 | contig 56865 bp, 56 predicted proteins | sample 8958161 | NCBI WGS metagenome assembly JADMIO01 (sample SAMN16585339, study PRJNA669376) | soil metagenome | isolation source: Crop rotation soil | place: USA: Cullars Rotation, Alabama | collected 2011 | reverse complement strand
GCCGCGACTTCAAGTCACGTGAATTCCAAGCTTCGGATCCCACTGTGCTGGAAAGACGCTCGCCGACGCCGCGCGGCGCAGCTCCGCGACGGCGGCGTCGTAGCCGGCGAAGCCCGGCGCGGTCCACGTCGTGAAGAACACCACGACCGTGGCGTCGCCGCCCGGCCGCCTCCACGCGAGCCCCGTCGGCGCGCGGCGCGGCTCGCCCCAGCCGAGCGTGTCGCGCCAGGCGAGCATCGGCTCCTCGTGGAGGGGGAGCTCCTTCGTCCGGATGACACCGCTCGTCTTCGCCGGCTCCGGAGCGCTCAGCTCGCGCAGGCGCGCCTCGATCGTCGGCCGCCACTGCGTCCCGGCGAGCGCGGTCCGGGCGGAGCGCAGCGCGTCGATCTCCGCGACGGAGCCCGGCTCCCAGAGCCGGAGGTCCGTGTCCCGCGGCAGGAGCGGCCGCCGCGTGAAGAAGAACAGCCAGTGCCCGACGACGCGCGCGGCGCGCTCCACGGCGACGTCGAACTCGGGGAACTTGGCGTCGAAGACGAACGTCCCCAGGAACGCGACCGCGCCGCTCTTCAGCACGGCGGAGCGCTTCATCTTGGCGTCGGCGGGCGCCGTCACCTGGTAGCGCGCGAGGCGCGAGGGGAACGAGGCGGAGGTGAGCACGTAGCGGCCCGGAGGCAGGTCGAAGAAGTAGACGTACTTGCCGTCGGAGAGCCCCGAGGCCGCCTCGACGCCCGGGACGGGCTCGCCCTTCTCGTCGAGCTGCTCGGCGCGCGCGGAGTCGGCGAAGTCGACGAAGGCGCGGATGACGGCGCCGCGCGTCTCGACGCGCGCGATGAGGAGTCCGTTGCCCACGGAGGAGGGCTGGGGGGCGCGCCGCGCGCCCGCGCAGCCGGAAATGAAGAAGACCGCGACCAGGATCGCGGTCTTCGTCATGAGCGGCCGTCCTTTACGGGACCAGGTCGGCCGTGCAGTTCGAGTCGGAGCACGCGATCGTGCCGGGGGGCGCCGTGTAGGTCACGCTGTAGCAGCTGTAGACGGCGGGACACGGGCTGTTGCGCGTGAGGACGATGGACCAGGACGGCGTCGCCGTGGTGCCGATCGAGCCGGCCGCGAACTTCTTCATGACGCCCAGGTTGACGTCGAAGGAGCCGGAGGCGACGGCGCCGGAGAAGTACGTGCCGTTCTTCGCGAGGTAGCGCTCCTGCGCGCCCTTGAGGCCGTTGACCCACTGCATCGTCTCGGCGAACTTGCCTTTCTCGACGACCTTGAAGTACTGGGGGACCGCGATGGCGGCCAAGATGCCGATGATGAGGACGACGACCAGCAGCTCGATGAGGGTGAAGCCGGCTTCGGCGCGTCGCTTGGAGGAGGTCATGAAGGGATTGTAACCCTTGTATATCGCACACGCAAGGGGGCGGGGCGATGGGCATCATTGATATAATCGGGGTCATGGACGACTTCAACTTGGAGAAGCTCGCGCGAGAGATCACGGTCGAGCGCCTCCGCGGCGTCGAGGACGCGCCGTCGGCCGCGGGCGAGGTGGCGCGGACGATCGCCTCCAAGGCGATCGTCGGCACGCAGGCCCGCCAGTCGCCGCGCGACAGCGTCGCGGCCACCTGCCGCGGCCTCATGTCCGGCATGCTCCTGCTCGAGAAGGACCTGCCGCGCACCGCCGTCTCCATCCTCTCGCGCATGGGCGAGGTCGCCCAGGAGACGCACCAGGACCCCGCCGAGCTCATGACGTGGGCGATGGAGGGCATCGCGCCCGTCGCCAAGATGGGCGGCGAGAACGCCCGCTCCGCCGTCGAGGACGCCATCGAGCAGGCCTTCATGGGCGCGGGCGAGGTCTTCGCCCAAGTCTGCCAGACGGCGGGCGCGTGAGGATCGCCCTCGCCCAGGTCGACTCGACCGTGGGCGACCTGCGCGGCAACTCCGAGAAGATCCTCCGCGCGCTCGACGAGGCCGCCCAGCGCGGCGCCCAGCTCGTCGTCTTCCCCGAGCAGACGCTCGGCGGCTATCCCGCGCTCGACCTGTGGGAGGAGCGCGGCTTCGCGGAGGCCAACGAGCGCGCGCTCGCCGCCCTCGCGAAGAAAGTGCGCGGCGTCGCCGCGCTCGTCGGCTACGTGTCCCGCGCCGAAGGGAAGGTCGGCAAGCCCGCGCGCAACTCGGCGGCCCTCCTTCATAAGGGCAAGGTCGTCGCGGTCCGGCACAAGACGCTCCTGCCCACGTACGACGTCTTCGACGAGGCGCGCTACTTCGAGCCCGCGAAGAAGAACGAGCCCATCTCGTGGGGCGGCCTGAAGCTCGGCGTCACCATCTGCGAGGACGCGTGGGCGCGCGAGCCCGGCGCGACGCGGCGCCTCTACGCCGCCGACCCGGTCGCCGCGCAGGCGAAGGCCGGCGCGGACCTGCTCCTCAACCTCTCCGCTTCGCCGTTCCTCCGCGGCAAGACCGCGCTGAGGCGCCGCCTCGTCGCCGACCACGCGAAGCGCCTCAAGCTCCCGCTCCTCTACTGCAACTCCGTCGGCGGCAACGACGAGATCGTCTTCGACGGCGGCAGCCTCGCCTACGACGCGAAGGGGCGCCTGCGCGCCCGCGCCGCCTTCGCCGCCTCCGACCTGCTCGTCGTCGACACCGAGACGTGGGAGGGGGCGTCGCTCGCGCCCGAGCCCGGCGAGGTCGGCCAGGTCGGCGAGATCTTGACGCTCGGCATCCGCGACTTCGCGCTCAAGTGCGGCCTGCAGACCGCGTTCATCGGCCTCTCGGGCGGGATCGACTCGGCCGTCGTCGCCGCGCTCGCGGTCCGCGCCCTCGGCCCGCACCGCGTCGTCGGCGTCTCGATGCCCTCGCGCTACTCGTCGAAGGGAAGCCGCGACGACGCGCGCGACCTCGCGAAGGCGCTCGGCATCGAGTACAAGACCGTGCCCATCGCCGGCGTCTACGACTCGCTCCTGTCCGCGCTCGGCGGCGACTGGGGGAAGGGCTCGCCGGACCTCGCGGAGCAGAACCTGCAGGCCCGCGCTCGCGGCGTCATCCTGATGGGCCTCGCCAACAAGGCGCACCGCGGCTTCGTGCTCACGACCGGCAACAAGAGCGAGCTCGCCGTCGGCTACTGCACGCTCTACGGCGACATGTGCGGCGCGCTCGCGCCACTGGCCGACGCGCCCAAGCGCCTCGTCTATCAGCTCGCGCGCTGGCTCAACGAGGGCCGCGCCGTCATCCCGCGCGCCTCCATCACGAAGGCGCCGTCGGCCGAGCTCAAGCCCGGACAGAAGGACCAGGACGACCTGCCGCCCTACGACCAGGTCGACGACGCGCTCGAGGCCTGGGTGCAGTCGCGCCTCGAGCCCGGCCGCGTCGCCACGGCCGTGGGCTCCCGCCGCACGGCCGAGACCTTGCTCGACCGCATGGACTGGAGCGAGTTCAAGCGCCGCCAGGCGCCTCCCGCTCTCAAGATCAGCTCGAAGGCCTTCGGCGTGGGACGCCGCATGCCCATCGCGAAGGCCGGCTGGCGCGTCCGCGCCGGGCTTTAGTCGATATCGACCGACTCCAGAGTCGATCGATCCGCGCGCGCGAATTGGTAGGCTGACGGCATGAGGATGCCCGCGGTCTTCGCCGGACACGGCTCGCCGATGAACGCCATCGAGGACTCTCCCTATCGCCGCGAGTGGCGGGCGCTCGCGAAGCGCCTCCCGAAGCCGAAGGCCGTCCTGTGCGTCTCCGCCCATTGGGAGACCGACGGGCCCGCGGTCACGGCGGCCGCGCGGCCCGAGACCATCCACGACTTCGGGGGCTTCCCGCGCGAGCTCCACGAGCTGGTCTACCCGGCGCCGGGCTCGCTCGCGCTCGCCGAGCGCGTGAGGGCCCTCGCGCCCGAGGTCCGGCTCGACCCGGAGCGCGGCCTCGACCACGGCTGTTGGAGCGTGCTGTATCCGATGTACCCCGACGCCTCCGTGCCGGTCGTCCAGCTCTCGCTCGACCGCGGCATCACGGGGGAGGGGCATCTCGCGCTGGCGAAGCGGCTCATGCCCCTGCGCGAGGAGGGCGTCCTCGTCGTCGCCACGGGCAACATCGTCCACAACCTGCGCTACTACGACCCGCGGGTACGCGAGCCCTACGAGTGGGCGGCGCGGTTCGACGCGAAGGTGAAGGCGCTCATCGTGGAAGGCGACTTCGCCGCGATCGCCGACTACGACGCGCTCGGCCCGGACGCGGAGCTCGCGATCGCGGGGCCGGAGCACTTCCTGCCCCTGCTCTACCCGCTCGGGATGAAGGCGAAGGGGGAGGAGGTCGCCTTCTTCAACGAGGCGGTCGAGAACGCGATGTCGATGACGGGCTGCGTGGTCGGCTGACGCCTATTTCCGCATGACGACGCCGTCGTCCGTCCAGTCGAGGACGACGGACGCCGTGGACAGGACGCGCCCGCCGCGGTCCAGGGCCTCGATGCCGACGGTCACGGGACGGCGGTCGGAGGGGACGGGACCCTCGAACGTCCAGTAGACCTTCTCCGAGACGGCCGTGTAATCGGCGCCGTGCGGGACGACCTGGTAGTCGGGCGCTCCCCACGAGACGAAGCGGCCGTGGTCGCAGGTGAACCGGTAGCGCGCGGCGCCCGCGACCTTCGGTTCGAAGCCGATGCCGACCGTCGAGCTCATCGTCGGCGCGTACTTGGCGGGCGACACGTAGACGTCGAGGAGCGGCGCGGACGCGCAGGCGGCGAGCAGGGCGGCGGCGAGGAGGAGCCTCACTTGCGTCCGTTCGCGATGGCGCGCTTGAGGAGCTCTTCTTCAGACATCTCCTCGCGGTGCGTCGCGATCCACCACTGGTTGCCGCACGGGTCTTCGACGCCCGCGTTGCGGTCGCCGTAGAACTGGTCCGCCGGCTCCATGAGGGATCTCCCGCCCGCGGCGATCGCCTTCTTGTAGACGGCGTCGGTGTCGGGGACGTACACGTAGAGCATCGCGGGCATCGCCGGACGGCCCTCGGGCGCGTCCGCGAGCATCAGCATGGAGTCGCCGACCTTCATGGAGGCGTGCATGACGCGTCCCGTCGGGAGCGCGTGCTTGGACTTCAGCGCGCCGTCGAAGCCCTTCGTCACGAAGTCGATGAGCTTGGCGGCGCCGTCGACGACGAGGTACGGCGTGAGGGTGTGGAAGCCTTCGGGGACGGGTTCGATCATGGCGTACTCTGTGATATCCTAACGGGGATGCGCAAGGTCGAACTGACGTGGCTGCGCGGCGCCGACCCGGCGTGCGCCGAGCTGCTGGAGCTGAGGCGCGACGTGCTCCGCCGCCCGCTCGGCATCGACTTCACGGAGGAGCAGCTCGCGCGCGAGGGCATCCTGCGCCACCTCCGCGCCCGCGTCGACGGCGTCTTGGCCGGCGCGCTCATGCTCGAGGACGAGGGCTGGGGCAAGGCGCTCATCCGCCAGGTCGCGGTCGCCGAGACCGCGCGCGGCGCCGGCGTCGGGCGCCTCATGATGCTCGAGGCCGAGGAGGAGGCGCGGCGCCAGGGCCAGCGCACCGTGTCCCTGCACGCCCGCGACTCGGCCTTCGAGTTCTACGCGAAGCTCGGCTACGAGTTCATCGGCGAGCCCTACGTCGGCTTCGGCGTCCCGCACCGCGACATGGGCAAGGCACTCGACATCCGCGAGGCGCGCGCCGAGGACGTGCCCGCGATGAAGGAGATCCTCTTCGGCGACGGCGCCAACGAGTGGAACCACCTGCCGCGCCCGGCGGTCGACGAGCATCTCGACGGCGTGGCGACCGGGAAGACGCCGGGGCTCGTCGCGCTCGGCCGCGAGGGCGTCGTCGGCTTCGTCACGTTCCGCCCCGACGGCTTCCTGACCGAGTGCGCGGTGCGCAAGTCCGCGTCCGGCAAGGGCTACGGCACGCGCCTGCTCAAGACGGCGTCGCGGCTGCTGTTCGCGCGCGGCGTCGCCGAGGTGACGGCCGACCGCCACGAGGAGAACGCCGCCTCGGCCGCGATGATGAGGAAAGCGGGGTTCGGGGTCGTGAAGGTCTACGACGACCCGGACCGACGGCCGACCGGCTCGCGCCGGACCGCGCTCTGCGCCCTCAAGCGCCCGCCTGAACTCGGACTTATCCACAATTTTGTCGCGCGACAAAACTGCGGATAACTTCGATGCGGCCGTCGTCAGCCCGCGGTCGATTGGATCTCGGAGAGGTCCGCGACCCTGCGGAACGCCCTCACGAGCTTCGAAAGCAGGGCGATGCGCTGGCGCTTCACGCCCTCGTCCTCGACCATGACCATCACGGAGTCGAAGAACTTGTCGAGATGGGGCTTCACGCCGACCAGCGACTTCAGGCCGCCCTCGAAGTCGCCGCGGACGATGCGGTCGTTGGCCGCGCCCTCCGCCGCCACGAGCGCGTCGTAGAGGCCCAGCTCGGCGTCCTCTTTGAGCGCCGCGCGCTCGGGAGCCGCGTCGCCGTCCGTCTTGGCCTGCTTGAGGATGTTCGAGGCGCGCTTGAACGCGGCCGCGAGCGGCTCGAACGCCGGGTCGCGGCGCACGGCGCGCAGGGCGGCGAGCCGCCGCACGGCGTTGGGGAAGTCCTTGAGCGCGCCGGCGCGGACCGAGCGCACCTCGTCGACGGCGTATTTGAGGTCCTCGAACAGCGACTGCGCGCGGCCCCAGACGAACTCGCAGAGCTGCGCGGCGAGCTTCGCGGGCTCCGGCGCCGCGACGGGCTGGAGCGAGAGCGCCTTCGACAGCGCCTCCTCCAGGTCGAGCGGGAGCTGCTTCTCGAGCGCGATGCGGACGATGCCGAGCGCCTGGCGGCGCAGGGCGTACGGGTCCGCCGAGCCGGAAGGGATCATGCCCGCGGCGAAGCAGCCCGCGAGGCTGTCGAGCTTGCCCGCGAGCGAGACGACCGCTCCCTCGACGGTGGCCGGGACGGGCGTGCCCGCGCCGACCGGGTAGTAGAACTGCTCGAGCGCGAGCGCGACCTTCTCGCCCTCGCCGTCCTTGCGGGCGTAGACGCCGCCCATGTGGCCCTGCAGCTCCGGGAACTCCTTCACGACGTCCGTGACGAGGTCCGCGTAGGCGAGCTTGGCGGCGCGGGCGGCGACCTGCTCGTCGACCGGCGCCGTCGCGCGCAGCTTCTCGCCGATCCAGCGGGCGAGCTCCTCCACGCGCTTCGCCTTCTGGCCCATCGAGCCGAGCGCCTTCTGATACGTCACGCGGTCGAGCGCGGGGAGCTTGCTCTCGAGAGTGGTCGCGGAATCCCTGCCGACGAAGAACGCGGCGTCGTTGAAGCGGGCCTCCAGCACGCGCTGGTAGCCCTCGCGCACCAGCTCGTTGCCGGTGGAGAGGCCGTCTCGCACGCCCACGAAGTTCGGCTTGAGCGAGCCGTCCGCGCCGACGACGGGGAAGAACTTGAGCTGCTTCTTCATGACGAGCTTGAGCAGGGCGTGGGGGAGGACCATGTGCTCGTCGCGGAGCTTGCCGAGCACGGGGACGGGATGCTCGACCATGTAGAGCGTCTCGTCGACGAGCTCCTCGTCGGGCTCGGCCTTGCCGCCGGTGGGCTTCGAGGCCAGTTCGAGCGCCTTGAGCAGGTAGGCGCGGCGCTCGACGGGGTCGGCGATGACGAGCTGGGAGCGCAGGGCGGAGGAGTGCTTGGACGGGTCCTTGAGCTGGACCGGCGACTTCGCGAGCACCGGGTGGCCGTAGGCGGCGCGGCCGGACTTCACGCCCGCGAGCTCGACGGGCACGACCTTCTCGCCGAGCAGGACGGTCAGAGCGCGCAGAGGGCGGCCGAACTTGAAGTCGGTCTTCTCCCACGTCATCGACTTCGGGAACTGGAGCGACTTGAGCAGGTCCGGCACGAGGGCCTTCAGCACCTCGGCCGCGGGCTCGCCCTTGCTGTGGACCTCCGCCCAGAGCACGCCGCCCTCGGCCTTGAGGTCGGCGGGCGAGAGGCCGTACTTGCGCGCGAAGCCCTCGACGGCGGGCGCGGGCGCGCCCTCCTTGGGGCCCTTGAAGCGGTCGGTCTTGTCGAGGCCCTTGGGCGCGACGCCCTCGATGACGAGGACGAGGTGGCGCAGGGTGCCGTACGTCGTGACCGCGCCGTGAGGCAGGCGGCCGGCGAGGCGCTGCTCGGCCAGCGTCTTGAGCTGCTCGAGAGCGGGCGGGACGAAGCGCGCGGGGAAGGGCTCGGTGTGGACGTCGAGAAGGAACGTCGCGGGCTTCGCGGCGGGCGCGGACTTCTTGGCGGGGGTCTTCTTGCTCACTTGGCGGCCTCCGCCGTCTTCGGCGTCCGGGACTCGATGTAGAGCTCCATCACCTTGCGGGCGAGGGAGCGGATGCGCCCGATGTAGTGGGCGCGCTCGGTCACCGAGATGGCGCCGCGGGCCTCGAGCGTGTTGAAGAGGTGCGAGGCGCGCACGACGCAGTCGTACGCGGGCAGGGGGTCGCCGAGCCCGACGAGGCGCGCGCCCTCGGCCTCCCACTCGTTGAAGTGGCGGGAGAGGAGCGCGGTGTCGGCGGTCTCGAAGTTGTAGCGCGAGAACTCGCGCTCCTGCGGCTTGTGGATGTCGCCGTACGTCAGCCCGCCGCCGTAGTCGAGCTCGTAGACGTTGTCCTTCTTCTGCAGGTACATTGCGATGCGCTCGAGGCCGTAGGTGAGCTCGACGGAGACCGGCGAGAGGGGCATCGAGCCCATCTGCTGGAAGTACGTGAACTGCGTGATCTCCATGCCGTCGAGCCAGACCTCCCAGCCGACGCCGGAGGCGCCGAGCGTGGGGGACTCCCAGTCGTCCTCGATCCAGCGCAGGTCGTGCTTCTTGGGGTCGAGGCCGATGGCCTTGAGCGAGCGCTGGTAGGTGTCGGTGATGCCGTCCGGCACGGGCTTCATGATGACCTGGAACTGGTAGTACTTGCCGAGGCGGTTCGGATTGTCGCCGTAGCGGCCGTCGGCGGGGCGGCGCGAGGGCTCGATGTAGGCGTAGTTGGCGGGCTTCGTCGTCAGCGCGCCGAAGAACGTCGCCGGATTGAACGTGCCCGCGCCCTTCTCGAGGTCGTACGGGTGGACGATCGCGCAGCCCTCCTTGGACCAGAAGTCCTGGAGGGTCAACACGATCTCTTGGAAGGACAGGCTCATGCGGGGGCTCCCTGGAGGGCGAAGGCGTCTCTGAATTCGAAGGCGCGGAGTCGCCGACCGGCTTGGGCGGCGAAGTGCTCGTCGAGAAGGCGGCGGACGGCGTCCTCGGCGAGAGGATCGGGGGCGAGGAGCGCGAGCGCGGCGGGCTCCTCCTCGTGCAGGCGCTCCCAGACGGAGCGGGCGGCCTCCACGGGACGCTCGCGCAGCGAGACGCCGAGCATGTCGGAGAGGCGCAGGCCGAACGCGGGGACGAGCCAAGGGCTCGGGCTCTCCTCGAGCGCGACGAGCGTCGCGCAGAGCAGGCGGTACTTCTCGGGCGAGGGCAGGCGGTCCGGCGTCGTCTTGTCGAGCATCTCGCAGCAGGCGAGCGCGTCGAAGGTCCGGCCGATGTCCGAGCGCCAGGAGGGGAAGGAGGAACGGAGCCTGCCGCCGACGCCCTTCGCGAACTCGGAGCGGCCGGAGAGGTGGAGGCGGTACTCGCCCCAGACGCCGGGCTCGGAGAGCGCCTTCATCTTGCCGCGCGGGCGGTTGACGCCGACGAAGCGGACGGGGACCTTCCCGTATTCCTCGGTGTAGAGGGAGCAGAGGCGGTCGTACTCGCCGTGCGCGCGGCGCGACAGGACGACGGAGCCCGCGTTGACGATCATCGGGAGAGCCCCGCGCGCAGCAAGGCGGACTCCCGCTTCGTCGGAGCGCGGAACAGCGCCCGCGCGCCGAGGGGCGCGTCCTCGAGGAGGGGCGCGACGCAGTCGACGGAGGAGGCGAGGTAGGCGTCCCAGCGCGCGGCGGCGGGAAGGGCCTTCGCGGCCGCGGCGACGTCGGCCGCCGGGAGCAGGCGCCAGCAGGCCGCGCGCTCGAGGGGCTGGAGCGAGGGCCACAGGCGCGCGAGCGCGCGCGGCGACAGCGCGTCCTTGAGCGCCGCGAACGCGCGGCGCCCCAACAGGTCGCGGACGTCCTTCGGGGAGAGGTCCTTCAAGGCCAAGGATTATATCAACGACGGGGCACGGCCAGGGGCTGCGCCTCGGGGATCTCGCCCGGACCGGCCGGGAGCGGCGGCAGGGGCGGGGAGTCCGGGCGCAGGTCCGTCGGCCGCGCGAGACGCGAGACGCGGACGGGGTCGAGCAGGACGTCCGGCCGCTCGTAGGTGACCTCGAAGACGCCGGGCGCGCCGCGCAGTGAGCCGGAGAACTCGGCGCCGCGGCCCATGAGCGCCAGCACGTACTGACCGGGGCCGAGCGCGTCGAAGGCGAAGCGGCCGTCGGGGTCGGGCATGCGAACGCCGGAGAGCCAGTAATGCGTGACGCCCGTCGCCGAGGACTTCCAGAGCGCGAAGAGGCCCACGCGCAGGTCGGTCGCGGGCCGGTCGTCGAGCAGGACAGAGCCCTCGACGCGGCCGTCGCGCAGGTCCTCCAGCGTGCCCGCCTCGATCTTCTTCTCGGAGACCGCCCACAGCCCGTCGAGCCGCCCGAGCCACTCGCGCGCGCGCGTCTCGTCGCCGAAGCGGGCGTACGCGGCGGAGAAGCCCTCGAAGATGAGCTGGCTCTCCGAGCCCTTCTCGAAGCCCTCGACGCGCTTGCCGGTCGCGGCGGAGAGCTGCTCGAGCTTGCCGTAGCGCTCGGCGGTGACGGGGCCCGCGCGCAGGAGCTCGAGGGCGCGGCGGTAGTCGGGATGCACGCGCCCCGGGACCGAGAGCATGTACGCGTCGAGCGCCTTCTCCTCGTCCCACCACTGCGCGCGGCCGAGCCGCACGGCCTGCAGGGCCTCCTCGACGAAGACCCCGCGGAAGCGGGTGCGCTCGAGGTAGGCCTCGAGACGCTCGATGGACGCGGGAGTGAGGTCCACGGTCTCCGACGACATGCGCACCGTCTCGGCGCGCCAGGCGCGGCCGTGCGACGGGTAGAGCCACGCGACCGTCAGGCGCGGCGCCTCCGCGTTCGTCGGGACGCCGGCCGCCGCCGCGAGCGTGCGCGGACCGTAGCCCCACACGCGGGCGAGCACGCCCTCGGTCGCGAAGGTGACTCCGCCCCACCCGGCCAGGGCCGCGGCGAGGACGGCTCCTCGCATCGGCCTCCAGTCGTCGCGGACGAGAGCGGCCGCGACGGCGGCGTGCGTGGCCGCGAGGACGGTCGTCAGCAGGACCCCGGCGGAGAGGCCCGCGAAGACCCCGCCCGCGAGCTCCACGCCGCGCGCGAGCTGAGGCCACCGCGACGCGCACGCGCCCGTCATCGACGAGACGAGCCCGAAGGCGAGGCCGTAGAGCAGGCCGCGCGGCCCCATCGCGGAGGCGAAGGCCGCCGCCCCGAAGAGAAGGGAGCCGAAGATGAGTCCTCCGATGTCGGCGCCGGAGAGGTCGCGGGGGAAGACCTCGGGGAACGAGCGCTCGGCCTGCGTCCAGCCGAGGACGGTCCAGGCCAGCGCGCCGAGCAGGACGACGCGGCGGAGGGTCTGGGACGCCGTCGGCTCCTCGCCTCGGCGCTCGAGCGCGAGATAGAAGGCGACCGTGAGCGCCGCGGCGACGACGAGGCGCTCGACCAAGCCGCTACTCCTCGTCCTGCTGGAGCTTCGCGAGGACGTTGAAGTCCTCGAGCGTGGTCACGTCGCCCTTGATGGCGCCGCCGGCCGCGACCTCGCGCAGGAGGCGGCGCATGATCTTGCCGGAGCGGGTCTTGGGCAGGGAGTCGGTGAAGCGGATCTCCGCCGGCTTGGCGATGGAGCCGATGGCCTTGCCGACGTGGTCGCGCAGCTCCTCCTTGAGCTCGGGCGACGGGACGCGGCCGCCCTTGAGCGTGACGAAGGCGCAGACGGCCTGGCCGTGCAGCTCGTCGGGGCGCCCGACGACCGCCGACTCCGCGACGTAGGGATGGCCGACGAGCGCGGACTCGATCTCCATCGTCGAGAGGCGATGGCCGGAGACGTTGAGGACGTCGTCGATGCGGCCGAGGATCCAGAGGTAGCCGTCCTTGTCGCGGCGCGCGCCGTCGCCGGTGAAGTAATAGCCGGGGACCTGCGACCAGTACTGCTGCTTGTAGCGCTCGTCGTCGCCCCAGATCGTCCGGAGCATCGCGGGCCACGGCTTGCGGACGACGAGGAAGCCGCCCGCGCCCGCGGGCACCGGCTTGCCGGCCTTGTCGACCACCTCGGCGTCGATGCCGGGGAGGGGGAGCGTGGCGGAGCCGGGCTTGGCCGCGGTCGCGCCGGGCAGAGGCGTGATCATGATGGCGCCCGTCTCCGTCTGCCACCACGTGTCGACGACGGGACAGCGGTCGCCGCCGATGACGCGGCGGTACCACCGCCAGGCCTCGGGGTTGATGGGCTCGCCGACGGTGCCGAGCAGGCGCAGGGAGGAGAGGTCCGACTTAATCGGCCACTCGTCGCCGAGCTTCATGAACGCGCGGATCGCCGTCGGGGCCGTGTAGAACACGGACACGCGGTGCCGCTCGATCATCTCCCAGAAGCGGCCGGCCGTCGGCGTCATCGGCGCGCCCTCGTACATCAGCGCGGTCGCGCCGTTGAGCAGGGGGCCGTAGCAGAGATAGGAGTGCCCGGTGACCCAGCCGACGTCGGCGGTGCACCAGTACACGTCGTCCTCGCGCAGGTCGAAGACCATCTTCGTCGTCCACGCGGCCTGCGTCATGTAGCCGCCGGTCGTGTGGAGGATGCCCTTGGGCTTGCCGGTCGAGCCGCTCGTGTAGAGGATGAAGAGCGGGTGCTCGGAGTCGAGCTTCTCCGCGGGACAGTCGGAGGAGACGTCCTGCGTCAGGCGATGCCACCAGTGGTCGCGCCCGTCGACGAACTTGATCTGGTTGTCGGCGCGCTTGAGCACGACGACCGCGGTCACCGACGGGCACGCGGAGACGGCCTCGTCGACGGCGTCCTTGAGGCGCAGGACCGCGCCCTTGCGCCAGCCGCCGTCGGAGGTGACGACGACCTTCGCGCCCGCGTCGTTGATGCGGTCGCGCAGGGCCTCGGCGGAGAAGCCGCCGAAGACCACGCTGTGGACGGCGCCGATCCGCGCGCACGCGAGCATCGCGACGGCGGCCTCCGGCACGAGCGGCATGTAGATCGCGACGCGGTCGCCCTTCTTCACGCCGAGCTTCTTGAGCCCGTTCGCGAAGCGCGAGGTCTCGCGCAGGAGCTGGCGGTAGGTGAGCGTGCGCGTCTCGCCGGGCTCGCCTTCCCAGATGAGCGCGGCCTTGTTGCCGCGGCCGAGCTCGACCTGCCGGTCGAGCGCGTTGTACGCGAGGTTCGTCGTGCCGCCGACGAACCACTTCGCGTGCGGGAGCTTCCAGTCCAGCGTCTTGCGCCACGGCTTGAACCAGTGCAGCTCCTTGGCGACGCCGTCCCAGAACTTCTCGGGCGACTTCGCGGCGGCGGCCGAGAGCTTCGCGCGCGCGGCCTTGCTCGGCACGCGGGCGGTCTTGGCGAACGCGGCGGGGGGAGGGACCATCCCTCCTTCCTTAAGAAGGACGTCGATAGAGTCCGACGAACGCGCGTTTTTCATGGATTCCAGCGTAGCATTTTTACTAGAATCGGCCACCCTATGCTCCCTACTTATCGCCCCCGCAATCGCCGCCGCAACAAGAAAGTCGGCTTCCGCGCCCGCATGTCCACCCCCGGCGGCCGCAAGACGCTGAACCGCCGCCGCGCGAAAGGCCGCAAGACGCTCATCAAGAAGAAGCGTTGATCCGCCGGTCCGGCTTCGGCGCCGGCGCGCGGCTCAAGGAAAGGCGGGAGTTCCGCCGGGTCTTCCAGGAAGGAAAGAAGACCGTGGGAAAGTCCCTCATCCTTTGGCATCGCGTCGACGCCGCCGAGGGAGAACCCCGTCTGGGTCTCTCCGTGAGCTCGAAGGTCGGAGGCGCGGTCAAGCGCTCCCGGCTCAAGAGACTCCTGCGCGAGACGTTCCGTTTGCGCCGCTCGGAGCTCGTCGCCGGGGCTGAGATGGTCGCCTACCCGCGGCCGGGGTGTCCCTGGAAGGGACGCGCCGACGCGGAGACCGACCTCCTCGACCTCTGGCGCCGCGCCGGACTCCTGCGCAGATGAAGACGCCGCTCCTCGTCTTGCTCGACCTCTACCGGCTCGCCGCGCGGCCGTTCCTCCCGCGCGCCTGCCGCTTCCACCCGTCGTGCGGCGACTACGCGCGCGACGCCGTCGCCGCGCACGGCTCCGCGCGCGGGCTCCTCCTCGCGACGCGGCGTCTGCTGCGCTGCCATCCTCTGCATCCCGGCGGGCACGACCCCGTTCCCGCCACCTAAGGACATCATGGACCGAAACCTCTGGCTCGCCGTCGCCCTCTCGATCGGAGTCTACGCCGGCTGGTACGGCTTCCTCGAGAAGCGCTTCAATCCGCAGCCTCCCGCCGCCTCCGCCGGCTACGCCGCGCCCGCGTCCTCCTCGCCGAAGGGCGAGCCCTCGACCGGCGGCGTCGCGAAGGTCGGCGGCGCGGTCCTCGCCGTCAACGGCGCCGTCCCGCCCGTCGACGCGAAGACGCTCCTCTCCCAAGCCGAGGAGGTCTCTCTCGGCGACGCGAAGGCCCGTGTCCATCCGCGCGGCGGCGCCATCGTCTCGTACCTCTATCCCGACAAGCTGGGCCAGGTAGAGCTCGTCGCGAGCCCCGAGCCCGGACTGTTCTCGACCTTCGACCATCTCGCGTTCGCCCGCGACCCCAAGGTCAAGAACGGCCTCGTGTACACGGCGACCCGCGAGGACGGGCTCAAGCTCTCGAAGGAGTATCTCCCCGGCGAGGGCACCGTCCTCCCGCGCGTGAGGCTCGTCGCCATCAATCCGACGAGGAAGCCGATCGAGTCGGGCGCGTGGACGATGGTCGTCGGCCCCGGCCTGGGCACCATCGCCACCGAGCAGAAGGAGAACGCGAAGCTCCAGCGCGCCATCGCGCTCACGCCCGAGGGCGCGGGCCTCAAGGGCCGCGTCGAGAAGCTCAAGCCCGGCGAGTACGCCGGCGCTTACCGCTGGGTCGCGATCGACAACCGCTACTTCCTCGCCGCGGTCATGACCACGCCGGAGCACTTCGCCGCACCGAAGGTCGAGGCGCCGAACAAGCTGATCCTGACCGCGAAGCCCGAGACCATCGCGCCGGGCGGCTCCTTCACGTGGGAGGTGCCGTACTACATCGGCCCGAAGGGCCACACCTGGCTCTCGCGCTACGGCGTCGGCCTCGAGCGCGCCATCGATTTCGGCTTCTTCGCCCAGCTCGGTCGCGGCATGCTGGCGGCGCTCGACCGCATCCACCGCTCGACCGGCAACTACGGCTGGTCGATCATCATCCTGACGCTGTGCCTGCAGGCGCTCCTCTTCCCGCTGACCTGGAAGAGCCTGCGCGCGGCCGCCGCGATGAAGAAGCTCCAGCCGGAGATCGCGAAGCTCCAGCAGCGCTACGCCAACGACCAGACGAAGCTCAACAGCGAGATGATGGCGCTCTATCAGACGAAGGGGGCCAACCCGCTCGGCGGCTGCCTGCCCATGGTCCTGCAGATGCCGATCTTCATCGCGCTCTTCAACGCCCTGCGCAACTCGTGGGAGCTGCACGGCGCGACGTGGATCCTCTGGATCACGGACCTCTCCGCGAAGGACCCGTACTACGTCCTGCCCGTCGTCATGGGCGGCCTCATGTTCCTGCAGAGCAAGATGAACCCGCCCGCGGGCGACCCGGCCCAGCAGAAGGTCATGATGCTCATGCCTCTGATGTTCACGTTCATGTTCATGAATTTCCCGTCCGGCCTCGTCCTCTACTGGCTGACCAACAGCCTGGTGTCCACGACGGCGCAGATCGCGCTGAAGGACAGACTCGAGGCCTGACCCCAGGAGGATATCAATGCAGCCCATCGAAACCGAAGGCAAGTCCGTCGCCGAAGCCGTCGACTCCGCTCTGAGCCAGTGCGGCCTGCGCCGCGACCAGGTCGAGATCACCGTCCTCCAGGAGGCCAGCGCCGGCATCATGGGGTTCGGCGCCAAGCCCGCGAAGATCCGCGTCACCGAGAAGCGCTGGGGCCCCGACTCTCCCGCGTCCTCCTCGGCGCCGCGTCCCGCCGCCCGGCCCGCGCCGCGCCCGGAACCCCGCCGTGAATCCCGCCCTGAGCCGCGCCGCGAGACGCCGCGCCCCGCCGCCCGTCCGGCGCCGGTCCGCGAGGAGCGCCCCGCGCCCGCCCGGGCCGAGCGCCCGGAGCGCGCCGAGACCAAGCCGCTGACGAAGGAAGAGGCGGAGAAGACGTGCGCCAAGGCGTCGGCCCTCGTCGGAGAGCTGCTCGGCCTCATGGGCATCGCCGCCCCGTCGCTCGCGACCTCGTGGGACGCCGACCTCGAGCGCGTGAAGATCTCCGTCGAGTCGCAGGACGCCCCGATCCTCGTCGGCCGCGACGGCCGAGCGCTCGAATCGCTCCAGTTCCTGGCGACTTTGATGCTCTCGCGCGGCGAGAACGCTCCGGTCGCGGTGCAGGTGGACGCGCTGTCCTATTGGGAGAAGCGCGAGCAGGCGGTCCTCGACGAGGCGCGCCGCGCCGTCGAGTCCGTCAAGGCGACGGGCAAGCCGGTCCGCCTCGAGCCGATGGACTCGTCCATGCGCCGACTCGTGCATCGCACGTTCGGCTCGAGCCCCGACGTGACGACCGCGTCCGAGGGCGAGGGCCCGTGGCGCAAGCTCGTCATCCGGGCGAGGAAGGCTTGACCGAAGGCACGATCGTCGCGCTCGCGACGCCCCCCGGGCGTTCCGCGCTCGGCGTCGTGCGCGCGTCGGGCCCTCTCTGCCGCTCCATCGCGCTGACCTTGCTCGGCGTCGAGCTCGAGCCGCGGCGCGCGACGCCGCGGCCGCTGCGCCGGGAGGGCCGCACGATCGACCGGATCGTGGCCACGTACTGGGCGGCGCCCGCGACGCCCACGGGCGAGGACCTGCTCGAGCTCGCGGCGCACGGCTCGCCCGAGATCCTGCGCGAGATCGTCGAGGCCGTCCTGTCCTGCGGCGCCCGTCCCGCGGCTCCGGGGGAGTTCACTCGCCGCGCCTACGTCAACGGCAAGCTCGACCTGGCGCAGGCCCGCGCCGTCGGCGACCTCATCTCCGCCCGCGGCGAGGCCGCCCGCCGCGCCGCGATCGAGCGCCTCGAGGGCGGGCTGTCGAAGGCTCTCGACGAGGCGCGCGCTCCCGTGCTCGAGCTGCTCGCCGCCCTCGAGGTCCGCCTCGACCATCCCGAGGAGGACATCGCGCCGCTCGCGCCGGCCGCGGCCGACGCCGCTCTCCGCGACGCCGAGGCGCGCCTCGAGCGCCTCGCCGCCGGCTACGCCCGCGGCCGCGCCCGACGCGAGGGCGCCCGCGTCGGCCTCTTCGGAGCGCCGAACGCCGGCAAGTCGAGCCTGCTCAACGCCCTGCTCGGCCGCGAGCGCGCCATCGTCTCGCCCGAGCCCGGCACGACGCGCGACCTCCTGGAGGAGGCGGCGGAGCTCGGCGGCGCCTCGGTGGTCCTCGTCGATACGGCGGGCCTGCGCTCCGGCGCGTCCGACGCGGCCGAGCGCGAGGGCGTGGCGCGCGCCGAGCGCGCGCTCGAGGGCGTGGAGGTCGCGGTGCTCGTCGTCGACGGCGCCCGCGCGGCCGACGCCGCGGACGCGCGCGTCCGCGAGTACGTGTCCGCCGCGGCGCGGCGCCGAGGCGCGCGTCTGCTCGTCGCGCACAGCAAGTCGGACCTCGGCGTCTCCGCTCCCGACGGGGCGTTCGCCTGCTCGGCCGTCACGGGCGCCGGCGTCGGCGCGCTCGCGGCCGCCATCGGCGGCGCGGCCTCCGGCGGCGCGGCCGACGAGGGGGAGTCCCTGCTCGACGACGCGAGGCAGGCGGAGTCGCTCGCCTGCGCGCTCGCGGAGCTGCGCGCGGCGCGCGCGGAGCTGGCCGCGCGGCCCGCCGACTGGGAGGACCGCGGCGCGGACCGCCTGCGCGAGTCGCTCCGCCGGATGTCGGAGACGGAGGGCCGGGGCGCCGCGGACGCGGTGCTCGACGAGGTCTTCGCCCGTTTCTGCGTGGGGAAGTGAGGGATAAGATGGCGAAGAAGAGCGTGAAGCCGGTGAAGCGGACGCCCGTGGCGGACATCTCGCCCGACGAGCAGATCGTCGGAGCGCCCTTGCTCGGCAAGGTGAAGTCCTACGACGCGAAGGCCGGGACCATGACCCTGCGCCTCGAGGAGCCGCTCTCGAACGGCGACGGCCTGCGCGTGAAGGGCGCGGACACCGACCTCTCCCAGCGCGCGGAGCGGCTGGTCGTCGGCCGCAAGTCGGTGCAGAGCGCGATGGCGGGGGAGACCGTGACGGTCGAGGTCGCGGACCGCGTCAAGCCCGGCGACGCCGTGTACAAGACCCGCGCCAGCTGATGATCTCATCGCCGAGGGCCGTGCTGGCGCTCCTCCTCTCGGTGAACGTGCTCAACTACGTCGACCGCCAGATCGTCTACGCCCTCCTGCCGCTCATCAGCGGCGACCTCCATCTCACCGACGCGCAGGCCGGCTCCCTGGCCTCCGCCTTCATGGTCGTCTACATGCTCGCCGCCCCGCCCATCGCCTGGCTCGCGGACTCGCGCGGCCGCAAGCCGTGGATCGCCGGCGGCGTGCTCCTCTGGAGCATCGCGACCGGCGCGGCGGCGCTCGCGAGCGGCTTCCGCTCGCTGTTCGCCACGCGCGCGATGGTCGGCATCGGCGAAGCGTGCTACGGCGCCATCTCTCCCGCCTTCGTCGCCGAGCGCTTCCCCGCGGAGAAGCGCGGCATGGCCCTCGCGATGTTCAGCCTCGCCGTCCCCGTCGGCTCCGCGCTCGGCTACGCAGGGGGAGGCCTCCTCGGCGCGGCCTTCGGCTGGCGGCGCGCCGTGCTCGCCGTCGGCGTCCCCGGCCTCGTCCTCTCGGCGCTCTGCCTGCTCCTGCCCTCCGACCCGCCGCGCCCCGCGGCCCCGTCCCCTTCGCAAGGCTATCGCGACGTCTGGAAGGTGCGCTCCTTCCGCCTCATCACGCTCGCGGGCGCGGGCATGACCTTCGCGCTCGGCGGCTTCGCGGTCTGGATGCCGACGTACTTCCACCGCGCGTGGGCGCTCGACGTCGGCCGCGCCGGCACGCTCTTCGGCGCGACCACCGTGCTCGGCGGCCTGGCGGGCAGCCTGCTCGGCGGCTGGCTCTCCGACCGCCTGCGCCGCACGGACCCGACGGCCGACCTCGTCGTCTCCGGCTGGGGCCTGCTCCTCGGCATGCCGCTCGCCGTCGGCGCCATCGCCGCGCCGTCGCTCGCGTCGGCGACCGTCTGCTTGTTCGTCGCCGAGACGTTCCTGTTCCTCAACATGGGCCCGCTCAACGCGGCCATCGTCGCCGTCATCCCGCTCGACAAGCGCTCCATGGCCTTCGCGGCGAACATCTTCGTCATCCACCTCCTCGGCGACGCGGTCTCGCCCGCGATCATCGGCTGGGGCTCCGACCATTTCGGGCTGATGCGCTCCTTGCTGGCCGCGTGCCTCGCGCTCGGCGCGGGCGGCGCGCTGTGCCTGCTCGCGCGCGGAGGCTTCGTCGCCGACACCCGGACCTCGGAGGCCGCGGCATGAGCGTCGTCTCCTACGGACTCGCGTTCCTGACCTCTCCGGCGAAGGCCGCCGAGGAGAGCCGCAAGGAAGACGCCTTCAAGAAAGGCCTCGTCGTCTACGTCGCCGCGCTCGCGGGGGCCGCGCTCTACTACAGCCTCAAGCCCTTCGACTTCCCGGACCCCAACGCGCCCGTGCCCCTGCGCCACGAGGGCCTGCTCTTCTGGCTGAAGGTCATGCTCTGGCAGCCCCTGCTCATGGCGGCGCTCGTCGGCTTCACGGGCGCGATGCTGCGCTGGTTCAAGGACGGCTGGCTGCCGCTCAAGGTCGCGTCCTCCTTCTTCTGGACCGCCGTGCCGCTCATCCTCTGCGTCTTCTACGTGAAGAACCAGCTTCCGAAGGCCGCCTTCGGCGCGCTCATGCTCGCCTGGGCCGCGCCCGGCGTCTGGGTCGGCCGCGGCGTGGAAAAGGGGGAGTGGCGCGTGCTCGCCGCCTTCCTCCTCGGCCTGAACGCCATCGAGCTGGCGTCGCTCGTCCCCGAGGCGTTCGTCACCGTCATCCGCAGCGAGACGGGCTACAAGGCCGTCGTCGGCGTCGCGGGCCTCTGGATGCTCGTCGGCGGCGCGCTCGGGCTCAAGCGCCTGCCGCCGGAGCGGCCCCTGCCGCGGGCCCTCCTGCCGCTCCTCTTCGCGCTGGTCCTGCAGATCTGCGTCGTCGTCGCCGCGTACCTGCTCGGCTGGCTGCCGGCCGAGACGCTCAAGGCCCTGTTGTATGGTTGAGACGTTCCCGCGCGCCTACGACGTCATCGTCGTCGGCGGCGGCCACGCCGGCGTCGAGGCCGCGCTCGCCGCGGCGCGCATGGGCCGCGCGACGCTCCTGCTGACGCAGAGCCTGGACACCGTCGCCTCGATGTCCTGCAACCCGTCCATCGGCGGCGTGGGCAAGGGGCAGATGGTCCGCGAGCTCGACGCGCTCGGCGGCGAGATGGCGAAGGCGTGCGACCGCGCGTCCTATTTCTCGCAGACCCTGAACCTGAGCAAGGGCCGCGCCGTGCGCTCGCCTCGCGCGCAGTGCGACAAGGCCGCGTACCGCGCCGGGCAGAAGCTCGCCGTCGAGACCCAGCCCGGCCTCGACCCCGTCCAGGACGAGGCGTGGGAGCTCTGGACGGAAGGCTCCGTCCTGCGCGGCGTGGTCAGCCGCCGCGGCACGCGCTACGCCGGGAAGACGGTCGTGCTCACGACCGGCACGTTCCTCAACGGCCTCGCGCACGTCGGCCTCTCCACGCACGCGGCCGGCCGCGGCGCCGAGGCGCCGTCGCTCGGGATCAGCGCCTCGCTGCGCGCGCTCGGCCTGACCGTCGGCCGCCTCAAGACCGGCACGCCGCCGCGCCTCCTCGGCCGCTCCGTCGACCTCTCGAAGCTCGAGCGCCAGGACGGCGACGCCGACCCGAAGCCCTTCTCGCACTTCACCGAGCGTCTGACGGGCCCGCGCCTGCCCTCGTGGATCGGCTACACCAACGCGGACACGCACCGCGTCATCCGCGACAACCTCGACCGCTCGCCGCTCTACTCCGGCCGCATCGAGGGACTCGGCCCGCGCTACTGCCCGTCCATCGAGGACAAGGTGGTGAAGTTCCCGCACAAGGAGCGCCACCAGCTCTTCCTCGAGCCGGAGGGCCGCGCCACCGACGAGCTCTACGTCAACGGCCTCTCGACGTCGCTGCCCGAGGACGCCCAGCGCGCGCTCGTCGCGACCGTCCCCGGCCTCGAGAAGGCGCTGCTGACGCGCTGCGGGTACGCCATCGAGTACGACTTCTGCCAGCCGACGGGCCTGTCCGACTCGCTCGAGTCGAAGGCGGTCCCCGGCCTCTTCCTCGCCGGCCAGATCAACGGCACGACGGGCTACGAGGAGGCCGCGGGCCAGGGCCTGCTCGCCGGCGTCAACGCCGCGCTGGCCGCGCGCGGAGAGGAGCCGCTGCGGCTGGGACGCGACGAGGCTTATCTCGGCGTCATGGTCGACGACCTCGTCACGCGCGGCGTCGACGAGCCGTACCGCATGTTCACCGCGCGCGCCGAGAACCGGCTGAGCCTGCGCGCCGACGACGCCGACCTGCGCCTGATGGAGAAGGGCTTCGCGCTCGGCCTCGTGCCCGCCGGCCTGCGCGAGCGCTTCCTGCGCTACCGCGACCTGGTCGCCGGCGGGGGAGAGGAGGACGACTCCGCGCTCGCCCCCTGGTCGATGGAGAAGGTCCGCGACCAGCGCGAGGTGCGCGCCTCCTACGCCTGCTACATCGCGCGCGAGCGCGCGGGCGCCGACCGCCTGCGCGCCTCCGAGGCCGTCGAGCTCGGCGCCCTCGATTTCGCGTCGCTCGGCGCGCTCACCAACGAGGCGCGCGCCAAGCTCTCCCGCGCGCGCCCGCGCACGCTCGGGCAGGCGGGCCGCGTCCCCGGCGTCACCCCCGCCGACCTGCAGATCCTCTGGGCGCACGCGGCGCGCCGGTGAAGGGCGACCCGCTCGACGGCCTCGCGCTGTTCGCTCGAGACCTCGGCGTCGTCCTCGAGCCCGACGCGCTCGGGCGCATCTCCGCGTACCTCGCCTTCGCGAAGGAGACCAACGAGAAGACCAACATCACCGCCGACGGCGAGTGGGAGGACCTCGTCCTCAAGCACGCGGCCGACGGCGTCTTCGCCGCGGCGGCCCTCAAGCCCCGGCTCGGCGAGGCGCCGCGCATCCTCGACCTAGGCTCCGGCGGCGGCTTCATCGGGATCGTCCTCAAGCTCGCCTGGCCCGCCGCGCAGGTCACCTTGATGGAATCCGTCGAGCGCAAATACCGCTTCCTCAACGCCGCCGCCGCGCGGACCGGCGTGCAGGGCCTGCGCGTCCTGCACCGCCGCGCCGGCGACGGGCGGCCGCTCACGTCGTACGAGAAGGGCTTCGACTGCGTGGTCGAGCGGGCGCTGGCGCCCCTGCCCGAGGCCGTCGGCCTCGCGTTCCCGCTGCTCGGGGCGAAGGGGCTGTTCGCGGCGTTCCAGACGGCGGAGCCCGACCCGGCCGAGCCCGCGCTCGCCAAGGCGCTTTCCGCGGCGAAGGCGAGAGTGCTAGAGTCTCAGCCTTACCGCAGGCCCGGCGAGGACGTCGAGCGCCGGCTGACGTTCTTCGCCGCACGGGAGGACTGACCGATGCAGATGCTCAGCCGCTACTTCACGCCGTTCGCGCTGGTGCTCATCTTCTCGGCCGTCCACTTCGGCGAGCCCGAGCCCGGGGTCACCAAGTGGGCGTACGGCATCCTCGTCGCCGACGTCGTGGCGAACTGGTGGATCGGCAAGAACCAGTACCGCTGGGTCGCGTGGGCGGGCCGCTTCCGGCAGATCCAGGTCTGGCTGAACCTCTTCTGGGCCATCCCGCTCTTCTATCTGCTCTACCCGTACTGGGGGCCGATGTGGCTCCTCTTCGTCCTCGCTCCGACCGCGGCCGCGCTGACGACCTCGAAGCTCGAGACCGTGTGCTGCGCGCTCGCGGCCGCCGGCTCGATGATCGGGATCGTCTACGCGCGCCAGCCGCTCGAGGGCCCGTTCCTCGGCATGGTGCTCTCGCACGCGTGCTTCATCGTCATCTTCTCGCTGTTCGTGCACAGCCTGGCCCAGACGGCCCTGCGCCTGCGCGACTCCGTCCGCCCCTGACCCCGGGTGGATTATCCTCGGGGGAGGGGGTAAACTAAGACCGTGGACGTCCTTTTACGGCTCCGGGTCCTCATCTGGGTGCTGGTCATCAGCCTTTGGGGCGTGATGGTCTACCAGTACCTCGGCGAAGAGGAGAAGGAGTCCGCCAAGATGAAGCGCGTGAGCCCTTACTCGGCTCCGCAGCCGATCCCGCTCGCGCCTCCCGTCGACGAGGCCTCCCTCGCCGCCGCCGCGCGCCCGCCCGAGGGGAGCCCGAACGCCCCGTTCTCGCCGGGAGCGGCGTTGCCCGGGCCCTCTCCTGTCGCGGCGCCGCCGCAGGCGGCGACGCCACAGACCGTCGACGGCCTGCCGGTGATCCCGTCGAGCGAGTACGTGGGCGCCGCGCCCACCGGCGGCCCGACGCGCCGCCCGCCGGCGGTCGCGGCGACGCCGCAGGCCGCGCAGGCTCACGCCGCGCGGCGCATGATGCCGCGCACGCACGCCGGTGGCGAGGACCATCAGATCGCCGACGCCGCGGACACGCAGGCGCCCGCCGGCTTCGTGAAGTCGGTCTCGCGCCACTTCGTCATCTTCGCCGAGGAGTATCCCGCCTCCGAGCGCTTCATCGAGCTCGTCGAGAACCTGCACAGCAACCTCATGCTCGACTTGGCGCCGTTCTCCCCGTGGGCGCGCGAGGAGCGCACGACCGTCTTCCTGTTCAAGAACCAGGACACCTATCGCCGCGTGACGGGCCGCCCCGCGTGGTCCGGCGGCGCGAGCTCCGTGAGCAAGCGCAAGCTGTACGTCTTCGAGAGCGAGGAACTGCCCGGCATCGTCGCGCACGAGCTCACTCACATCTACTTCGACGGCTTCTTCCTCGACGGGACGACCGACCCGCTCTGGCTCTCCGAGGGCATGGCGACGCTCGTCCAGGTCGAGCGCGGCTTGGCCGCCCCGAACTGGCTGCGCGAGAACATCCAGAAGCTCGAGGCCGGCGACGGGATGGAGATCGAGAAGTTCACCGGCGTGACCTCGACCTCCGGCTGGCCCGACGAGAAAGTGCGCCTCTGGTACGCGCAGGCCTACTCGATGGTGCGCTTCCTCATCCGCACGCAGTACCGCTCGTCCTTCTATAAGTTCTCCGCGCACCTGCGCGACGGGCGTCCCGCGCCCGAAGCGCTGTACCGCGCGTACGGCGCGCCCTACACGCGCCTCAAGGCGCTCGAGCACGCGTGGCGCTACGAGTTGTCGCGCGCGCAGACGGCCAAGCTCGGCAACGGCGCGCAGTAACTGCCGGAAGGCCGTGACGAAAACCCCGCTATTTTAGGGGGGTTTCTCGACGAGAGATCCTCTCGTCGCAAAATCGCCACTTGACAGATATACATGAGTCCTCTATACTCACGATCCCGGTGGGGAAAAGTGGTGGAAAAGTACATGCGAGTGGTTGAAGGTGGGGAAAACCGGTGAGCTTGCTCATCGGCCGCTACGAGTACTCGCTGGATCCGAAGAACCGCTTGCCGGTTCCTCCGAAGTACCGGGAGACTTTGGCGCAAGAGAAGGGACGCTCCTTCTACCTGACGAGCGGCATGGACGGATGCCTGTACATCTTCCTGCCGGCGCAGTGGGAGAAGATGCTCGCCGACGATCTGAAGATGTTCTCGATGCCGGACAAGGAGCAGGAGCGGGCGTTCAAGCGCAAGTTCTTCTCCGAGGCGGTCGAGGTCGAGCCGGACGCCCAGGGCCGCATCCTGGTGCCGCAGTACCTGAAGGAGCACGCGGGCCTTCGGTTCGACGTGATGGTGCAGGGCGCGGGCAACCGCGCGGAGATCTGGGACGCGAAGCGCTGGGCGGCGTACGAGAAGTCGACGATCGCTCCGGCGTACAAGAAGATCGGGAAGAGCCTGGAGATATGATCTTGGAAGAGGCGAAGTACACGCACGAGTCGGTCCTTCTAGCGGAAACGCTGGACCGCCTCGTCACGGACAAGGGGGGGCTGTATCTCGACGCCACCCTCGGTCTCGGCGGCCATTCCGAGTCTCTCCTCAAGAAGCTTTCGGCCCAGGGAAAGGTGCTTGGTCTCGACGCGGATCCGGAGGCGCTGACCGAAGCCGGCCACCGGCTCGCAGCCCACAGCGGAAGATTCCGCTCGGTCCGCTCGAACTTCCGTTCCCTGGGCGCCGTTCTGGAGAAGGAGGGCTTCTTCCCTCTGACCGGCGCGATGTTCGACCTGGGCGTCTCCTCGCTCCAGCTCGACAAGCCGTCGCGCGGCTTCTCCTTCCGCCACGAGGGCCCGCTCGACATGCGCCTCGGGCCGGACTCGGAGCTGACCGCGGAGCGCATCGTCAACCGCTGGCCGGCCGACCAGATCGCTTCTCTCTTGAAGGAGTACGGCGAGGAGGACGAGGCCGACAAGATCGCCCGCGCGATCGTCGCCCGCCGCGCCAAGAAGCCGTTCGTCACGACGACGGAGCTGGCGGAGTGCGTGGAGTCGGTCGTGCCCCGCACGGGCCACCACCCGGCGACCCGCACGTTCCAGGCCCTGCGCATCGCGGTCAACCAGGAGCTGGAATCCCTCTCGAAGGGCCTCGAGTCGGTGGTGCCGTACCTCGCGGAAGGCGGGCGCCTGTGCGTCATCACCTTCCACTCGCTCGAGGACCGCATCGTCAAGAACGTTTTCGCGTCGTTGGTCTCGCAGGGGTCGTGCGCGGTCGTCAAAGGGGAGAAGTCCCCGGTCGTCCCGTCGGACGAAGAGATCGCGCGCAATCCTCGTTCCCGCAGCGCGAAACTGCGGGTCATCGAGAAGAAGCGCCAAGGAGGAATACGATGATGAAGAACACTTCGTTCCTGTCCGGGTCGTCCGTCGCGATGGCGGCCCTCACGAAGCTCGACACCACGGTGTCGTTCCTCATCGACCGCAGGCAGGTCGTCGCTGTCTCGCAGGTCGGCCGGGTCACGTCCCCCGGCTACGTCTGGCGGCGCGTCTTCCTGAAGCGCGGAGGCCAGCGGCCGTAAAGATTTGGGGCGGCGTTCTCTCGGCGGGGCGCCGTCCCATCGTTTTGAGGGTTGCGGATACAGGCCGTACCGCTAACCCTCGCCAGTCTGAAGTTTGGCGTCGGATATAGGCATCACCGACGCCGCCAGTAAAGCCGGTCCCCTTCTCGGCGGGGGGGTCCGGCCGCTTTAGGCGGCTCTCCCTCTCGGCGGGGGCGCCCGCCCGCCACTCTGCGGACAAGGTGAAATGATATGATGGACGCGTACATGGGCTTCGATCCGCGGCGTGCCGCGAAGTTCGCCGGACTCGGCGCCCTGCTCCTGTTCCTGTGCTGGCAGCACGTGCAGGCCACCCGGATCGGCTACCAGGTGGAAGCGTCCCGCCGCCGCGCGCGCGAGGCCCGCTCCCGCGTCGCCGACCTCCGGCTCAAGATGGACGAGACCCTTTCTCCGGCCGCGCTCGCCGCGCGCGCCGGGTCGCGCCTGGGCATGGTGCCCGCCGACCCGAACTCGCTGCGCACTCTGGGCGGCGCCGCCGCCGAGCCGGGCCTGCTGCCGCGCCTCTGGGCGCGCGTCCCGCAGGTCCTGCCCGCCCGCAGCTGAGGATCCGCTCAGCATGGACCTCGGCGCCCGACTGACGCTCGCCGCATCCCTATCGGTCGCGCCGCTCGCCCCTCTCGCCGCCCGCCTCGCCTATCTGCAGGTCCTGCGGCACGACAACCTCTCGACGCGCGCCGCCGGCGAGTTCGCCCGCACCGCGCAGGAGGCGGCGCCGCGCGCCGACATCCTCGACCGCAAGGGCCGCGTGCTCGCCCGTTCCATCCCGTCGTGGTCGGCGTTCGTCGACAAGGCGATGGTGAAGGACCCCGCGGCGTTCGGCTCCAGACTCGCCCCCGCGCTCGGGATGCCCGCCGGGGAGATCGCCCGCAAGACCCGCGCGGCCGTCCGCTTCGCCTGGCTCAAGACCAAGATGTCCCAGGACGAGATGCAGAAGGCCGCCGACGCGAAGGTCGAGGGCCTCGGCCTCGTGCCCGACCAGGAGCGCGTGTATCCCAACGGCGACCTCGCCCGCGGCGTGCTGGGCCTCGTCGGGTCCGAGGGCAAGGGCCTCGCCGGCATCGAGCTGTCCCAGGACAAGCGCCTGCGCGGCAGAGCGCGCCGCCTCGAGGTCATCCGCGACGGCCAGGGCCGCTCCATCTACAAGAGCGTCGCCGACGCCGGCGACGAGCAGGAGCCCCTGCAGCTCACGCTCGACCGCAACGCCCAGTTCATCGCCGAGGAGGCGCTGTCGGAGGGCGGCGAGAAGAAGGCGTTCAAGGAGGGCATCGTCGCCATCCAGGACCCGCGCACCGGCGAGATCCTGGCGATGGCCGCGTGGCCGCCCACGCCCCTGCGCAACCCGTTCGTCCAGGACGCCTTCGAGCCCGGCTCGACCTTCAAGGTCGTGACCGCGCTGACGGCGGTCGACGACCGCGTCGTCCGGCCCGAGGAGACGTTCTCCGGCGAGGGGGGTAAGTTCCAGATCACTCCCGGGGTAACCATCACGGACCACGAGCCCGAAGGCGACATGAACCTGGCGCAGATCCTGGAACGCTCCTCGAACATCGGCATCGCGAAGGTCGTCGACCGCGTCGGCGCGGCGCGCTTCTTCCGCCAGGCGCGCGCGCTCGGCTTCGGCGCCAAGACCGGCGCGCCCCTGCCCGGCGAGTCCGCCGGCGAGATCAAGCCGCTCTCCGACCTCACGAAGGTGAACCTCGCCGTCTCCTCGTACGGCTACGGCCTCGCGGTGAGCCCCCTGCAGATGCTGGGCGCCTACTCCGCGCTCGCCAACGGCGGGACGCTCTACGAGCCGAAGCTGCTCCTCGACGGCAAGCCGCCGGTGAAGGTGCGCCGCGTCGCCTCCGAGCGCGCGGTGGCCGAGATCGCCAAGATGCTCGAGGGCGTCGTCGACCACGGCACCGCCGTCACCGCCAAGATCCCCGGCTACCGCGCCGCGGGCAAGACCGGCACCGCCCGCAAGATCGACCCGAACACCCACAAGTACTCCTCCACGGCCTACACCGCCTCCTTCGCCGGCTTCCTGCCCGCGTCCGCGCCGCGGTGGACCATCCTCGTCGTCCTCCACGAGCCGAAGGGCGCGTATTACGGCGGCCTCGTCGCCGCGCCGATCTTCGCCCGCATCGGCAAGCGCCTGCTCGCGCTCGAGGGCGTCGCGCCCGACCGCCCGACCGACCCGGCCATCGGCACGGCGAGGCGCTAGGGGCCGCGCGATGACGCTCGCCGAGCTCCTGCGCGCGGCGCCTCCGCTGCGCGTCGCCGGCCCCGTGGACGTGCAGGTCTCGGGCCTGCGCCATGATTCCCGCGAGGTCGTCGCCGGCGACTTGTTCTTCGCGATGCCCGGCTCCAAGACCGACGGCAACCGCCACGCGCGCGAGGCCCTCGAGCACGGCGCCGTCGCCGTCGTCAGCGAGCTCGAGCCGCCGCCGCCGCCCGCGGTCCTGAGAGGCACGTGGGTGCAGACCGCGGACATCGCCGAGACGATGGCGCGCGTCTCCGACGCCTTCTTCGGCCGGCCGTCGGCCGCGATGACGGTGGTCGGCGTGACCGGCACCAACGGCAAGACGACGACGAGCTACCTGCTCGAGTCGATCGTGAAGGCCGCCGGGGGGCGCCCGGCCGTCGCCGGCACCATCGAGAACCGCCTGGACGGCGAGCGCCTGGAGAAGGCCGTCAACACGACGCCCCTGTCCCTGCCTCTCACGCGCCTCTTGGCCCGCTTCCGCGACGGCGGCGCGACGCACGCCTTGATGGAGGTCTCCTCGCACGCGCTCGCGCTCAAGCGCGTGGAGGCCGTCGACTTCGACGCGGGGATCTTCCTCAACCTCACGCGCGACCACCTCGACTTCCACAAGACGGTCGACGCCTACTTCGAGGCGAAGGGCCGTCTCTTCGACCTGCTCGCGCGCGCCGACAACAGGAAGTCGCCGAAGGTCGCGGCGCTCAACTTCGACGACCCGCGGGCGCATCACCTGGTGAAGAAGGCGATCGGGTGCGACGTCGTGAGGTTCGGACAGACGGAAGCGGCCGCGGATCTTCGAGGGACCATCAAAAGGGCCGACCTGAACGGCACGACCTTCGAGGTCGACTGGCGGGGACGACGCTTCGACATGGAAGTACGGCTCCCGGGCAGGCACAACGTCGAGAATAGCTTGGCGGCCGCCGCCGCCATGCTCGGGTTGGGAACGGCGCCCGACAAAGTACGGAACGGCATCGCGGGCCTGAAGGCCGTCCCGGGGCGCCTGGAGCGCGTCGACGAAGGACAGGACTTCCACGTCTTCGTCGACTACGCCCACACCGATTCCGCCCTCGAGACCATCCTCAAGCTCGTGGCGTCCCTGCCGCATGAGCGCGTCATCACGGTCGTCGGCTGCGGCGGCGACCGCGACCGCACCAAGCGCGGTCCGATGGGCGTCGCGGCCTGCAAGGGCTCCGACCTGGCCGTCTTCACGAGCGACAACCCGCGGTCCGAAGACCCTATGGCCATCCTCAAGGACATCGAGGACGGGGTTCGCGCCGCCGGGCTCAAAAATCATAGGATGGTGCCCGACCGGGGCGAGGCGATCGCCGCGGCCGTGAAGGAAGCCCGCGCCGGCGACGTCGTGCTCATCGCCGGGAAAGGCCACGAGGACTACCAGATCCTGCGCGACCGGACCATCGCCTTCGACGACCGCGAGGCGGCCCGCGCGGCCCTGAAGTCCCTGAAACGATGAGACTCGACCTGACGTGGGGGGAGCTCGCGAGAGCCGCCGGCGGCCGCCTCACGGCGGGCGACCCGGCCGCGCGCGTCGACTCCTTCGCGACCGACACTCGCAAGCTCGCCGACGGCGGCGTCTTCTGGGCGCTCAAGGGCGAGAAGCACGACGCCCACGACCTGCTCGACGCGGCGCTGGCCAAGAAGTCGTCCGGCTGGGTCGTCGCGACCGGCCGCCTGGCGAAGGGCGCCCCGCGGCCCGCGCATGTCGTCGAGGTCCCCGACACTCTCAAGGCCCTCCAGGCGCTCGCCAACGCCCACCGCAAGCGCTTCGACATCCCCGTCGTCGGCATCGTCGGCTCCAACGGCAAGACGACGACGAAGGAGATGCTCAAGTCCATCTGCGCGCAGGTCGGCCCCGTCTGCGCGACGCCCGGCAACTGGAACAACGAGGTCGGCGTGCCGCTCTCGGTGCTCGAGCTCCTGCCGGAGCACCGCCACGCCATCTTCGAGCTCGCCGCCTGCAGAGAGGGGGAGATCGCCGAGGTCTCGCGCGTCGCCCTGCCGACGGTCGCGGTGCTCACGAACGTCGGGCCCGACCACCTCGAGAGCTTCGGCACGGTGGAGACCACCTTCCGGACGAACTCCGAGATCGTGGCCGCCATGCCCGAGGACGCGCCCGCCGTCATCAACGCGGACGACCCGTGGCTCTCGGCGCTCGAGACGCGCCTGGGCTCCCGCGCCATCACCTACGGCGCCGGGCCGCGCTGCAAGGTCCGCATCGAGGGCAAGGACGCCCTCGTCGTCGACCGCCACCGCCTGACGGTCAAGCTCCGCTCCTTCGGCGCCTTCAGCCGCTACAACGCCGCCGCCGCCGCGGGCGCGGCGCTCGCGATGGGCATCGCGCCGGACGTCATCCGCGCGGGCCTCGAGGCGCACCGCCCCGGCATGCTCCGCCAGGAGCCGCTCGCGCACCCGACGGGCGCGCTCCTCATGCTCGACGCCTACAACGCCAACCCGGCGTCCATGAAGGCGTCCATCGAGGCCTTCTGCGAGGAGTACGCGGGCCGTCCCAAGACGCTCGTCCTCGGCGACATGAAGGAGCTGGGGCCGGAGTCCCCCAAGTTCCACCGCGAGCTCGGCGAGTGGCTGGCCGGGCTCGACCTCAAGGCCGTGTACCTCGCCGGCCCGGAGATGAAGCCCGCCGCCGACGCGCTCTCCGCCGCCAAGCCCCGCTTCCCGGTCTCCTACGCGCTAGACGCGAAGGACTGGCCGGCCCGCATCAAGGGCGCGCTCACGCCCAAGGACGCGTTCCTCTTCAAGGCCTCCCGCGCGATGAAGCTCGAGGAGCTGGCCAAGGCCCTCTGACATGCTCTACTACCTCCATCAGCTCCGCGACTCCTTCAGCCCGCTGAACGTCTTCCAGTACATCACGTTCCGCGCGGCGGGCGCCGCCATCACCTCCCTCGTGATCTCGCTCCTCCTCGGCCCCGGACTCATCGCCGCCCTGCGCGAGCGCAAGGTCGGGCAGGTCCAGCGCCAGGACGGGCCGCAGTCGCACCTCTCCAAGCACGGCACGCCGACGATGGGCGGCGCCCTCATCTTCCTCGCGCTCGTGAGCTCGACCTTGCTCTGGATGCGCCCGGACAACCGCTTCACCTGGCTCCTGCTCGCCTCGACGATCTGCCTCACGGCGATCGGCTTCTGGGACGACTATCTCAAGCTCATCAAGAAGGACCCGAAGGGCGCGCCCTCGAAGGCCAAGTTCCTCATCCAGGTCCTCGTCGGCCTCGGCGTCACCACGTACCTCGCGGTGAGCCCGCCCAACGGCTCCTTCGGCACGATGCTCAACGTCCCGTACGGCAAGGAGCTCTTCGTCGACCTCGGCGTGCTGTACTTCGCGCTCGCGGTGCTCATGGTCGTCGGCTCCTCCAACGCCGTGAACCTGACCGACGGCCTCGACGGGCTCGCCGCCGGCTCGGTCATGTTCTGCGCCATCGCCTACGCGGTCATCGCCTACGCCGCGGGCAACGTCAAGTTCGCCTACTACCTGCGCATCGTCCACGTCGAGGGCGCCGGCGAGATCGCCGTCTACCTCGCGGGCCTCATCGGCGCGTGCCTGGGCTTCCTCTGGTTCAACTCCTATCCGGCGCAGATCTTCATGGGCGACACGGGCTCGCTCTTCCTCGGCGGCGTCATCGCCGTCGTCGCGCTGTGCGTGAAACAGGAGCTGCTCCTGCCCATCGTCGGCGGCGTCTTCGTCCTCGAGACGCTCTCCGTCATCCTGCAGATGGCGTCCTACAAGCTGCGGGGGGGCAAGCGCATCTTCCGCATGGCGCCCATCCACCACCACTTCGAACTCGGCGGCGTCGCCGAGCCCAAGGTCACCGTGCGCTTCTGGATCGTGAGCATCGTGCTCATGCTGGCCGCGCTCGCGTCCCTCAAGCTGCGATGAAGGGCTTCGACCCCAAGGCGTTCAAGAAGGGCAAGCTCGCCGGCGTCCTCGGCCTCGGCAAGAGCGGTCAGTCCGTCGCCGCCCTGCTCCGCAAGAAGGGCTACAAGGTGCTCGGCTCCGACTCGCGCCCGAAGGCCGACGTCGCCGCCGCGCTCAAGGGCCTCGGCAAGAAGATCCAATGGGAGTGGAGCGGCCACTCCGACCGCCTCCTCAAGTGCGCCTTCGTCGTGAAGAGCCCGGGCTTGAAGCCCGACATGCCCATCTTCAAGAAGCTGGCGGAGAAGGGCGTCCCCGTGTTCTCCGAGCTCGAGATCGCGCTCGCCTACTCGCCCGCCAAGGCCGTCGTCGCCATCACCGGCACCAACGGCAAGTCGACGACGACCCAGCTGACCTACGACGTCTTCAAGGCCGGCCTGCCCAAGGGCCGCAAAGCCATCCTCGGCGGCAACATCGGCATCCCGCTCTCGACCTCCGCGCCCGCCTCGAAGAAGACCGACGTCATCGTCGTCGAGTGCTCGTCCTATCAGCTCGAGGACAGCGCCCACTTCGAGCCGCGCGCCGCCGCCATCCTGAATCTGACCGCCGACCACATCGACCATCACGGCACGATGGCCGCGTACATCGAGGCCAAGGCCAAGGTCTTCCGCGAGCAGGGCCCGGGAGACGCCTGCGTCTTCAACATCGACGACGCCGCGGTCTACAAGCTCTCCCGCGAGTGCCCGTCCGAGCGCCTCTACTTCGGCGCCAAGGGCCCGCAGACGAACGCGTGGGAGGAGAAGGGCAAGCTCCACTTCTCGCTGCCCGGCGCGAAGAAGCCCGTCGTCCTCCTGCCGCCCAAGCTGCCCGGGCGCCACAACATCGACAACGCGCTCGCGGCCGGCCTCCTCGGCCTCGCCCGCGGCATCAAGCCGGCGGCCATCCAGAAGGCGTTCAAGGCCTTCAAGGGCGTCGAGCACCGCATCGAGCCGTGCGGCGAGGTCCGAGGTATCGCGTGCGTCAACGACTCCAAGGCGACGAACGTCGACTCGACCATGGTCGCGCTCAAGGCCTACGAGCCGCGGGGCAAGAAGCTCCTGCTCATCCTCGGCGGCCTGCACAAGGGCTCGCCCTACACGCCGCTCAAGCCCCTCATCGAGAAGACGGTCAAAGGCATCCTCACCATCGGCTCCGCCGCCCGCCGCATCGAGGAGGACCTCTCCGGCCTCGTGCCCATCTTCCCGTGCGGCACCCTGCAGACCGCCGTCGACGCCGCGCTGCGGGTGGGGGACAAGGGCGACGTGCTCCTGCTCTCCCCGGCGTGCGCCTCCTTCGACCAGTTCAAGGACTTCGAGGACCGCGGACGCCAGTTCAAGGCGTTGGTGGCGGCCGCCGCGAAGGCGAAGTGAGCCGCGTCGCCAAGCGCCGCGCGGCGCCCATCGACTACGCCCTGTTCGGAGCCGCCCTCGCGCTCCTCGTCATCGGCGTCGTCATGGTCTACTCCGCGAGCGCCATCGCCGCCGAGAAGACGCTCGGCAGCCCGCTCTACTACTTCAAGCGCCAGTTCATCTACGCCCTGCTCTCGCTCGGCGTGCTGGGGATGTTCTCGCGCTACGACTACAACCGCCTGCGCGAGTGGGTGATGCCCGCCTTCGCGATCGCGTGCGTGACGCTCGTCGCCGCCCTCTTCTTCCCGGCCATCGGCGGCGCGCGGCGCTGGATCCGCCTCGGGCCCGTCAGCCTCCAGCCGGCGGAGTTCGCCAAGTACGTCTCCATCCTCTTCCTCGCCGCCTACCTCGACAAGAAGCACAGCAAGCTCTCCTCCGTCGTCCACGGCATCGCCCTGCCGCTCGCCGTCGTCGGAGTCCTGCTCTTCCTCGTCGGCCTCGAGCCCGACCTCGGCACGCCCACGCTCATGTTCGCGGTCGCCGTCCTCATGCTCTTCGTCGCCGGCGCCCGCGTCTCCGCCATCGCCGGCGCGCTCGCGTGCGCGGTGCCCGTCATCGCGATCGAGCTCTGGCGCAAGCCTTACCGGCGCGCGCGCCTGCTCTCCTTCCTGCACCCCTTCGAGAACATCAAGGGCGCGGGCTACCAGCTCGCGCAGTCGATCCTCGCCGTCGGCTCCGGCGGCTGGCTGGGCAAGGGCCTCGGCGCGTCGAAGCTCAAGCTCGGCTACCTGCCGACGCCCCACACGGACTTCATCTTCCCGGTCGTCTGCGAGGAGCTGGGCCTGCTCGGCGCGGCCGTCGTGCTGTCGCTGTTCACGACCATCCTCGTGCGCGGCGTGCGCATCGCGCGCGCGGCCCCCAACCTCTTCGGCACTCTCCTCGCCGCGGGCATCTCCTTCACCATCTGCCTGCAGGCGTTCTTCAACGTCGCCATGTCCATCGGCCTCGTGCCGACGAAGGGCATCGCCCTGCCGTTCCTGTCCTACGGCGGCTCGTCCTTGCTCGCCTCCATGGCGGGGATCGGCGTGCTCCTCAACATCTCGCGGCAGATCCAGGCGGAGAAGCTCAAGTGAAGCGCGTCCTCGTCGCGGCCGGCGGGACCGGCGGGCACTTCTACCCCGGCCTCGTCGCCGCGCTCGAGCTCCGCAAGCGCGGCTGGGAGCCGCTCCTCGTCGTGAAGCGGGACGACCCCGCCAAGGCGCGCCTCGAAGCCGAGGGCCTGCCGTGCCTCGAGGTCGACCTGGGCGGCATGCCCCGCCGACCGGGCCCGGAGCTCGTCTCCTTCGCCTGGCGCCTCTGGACGGCCATGGGCCTCCTCTCCCGGACCGTCCGCGACTTCGAGCCTCAGCTCGTCCTGGGCATGGGCGGCTACCTCACCTTCCCGTGCGTCTGGGCCGCGCGCCGCAGGGGCGTGCCCGCCGCGCTCCACGAGTCGAACGCGCTCCTCGGCCTCGCCAACAAGGCGTCCGCGGCGCTCGGCGCGACCTTGTTCTGGGGCCTGCCGCCGGCGGGGGGAGAGGCGGGCGCGGTCGTCGGCACGCCCGTGCGCCCCGAGCTCCGCGAGCCCAAGGACAAGTCCGAGTCGCGCCGCGCGCTGGGCCTCGACCCGGCTCGGCCCGTCGTGCTCGTCTTCGGCGGCTCCCAGGGCGCCAAGGGCGTCAACGACGCCCTGCCGGCCGCCGCCAAGGCCGCCGGCTCGCCGCAGGTCCTGCACCTCGCGGGCAAGGGCAAGGCCGACGACGCGCGGAAGGCTTACGCGGCCGCCGGAGTGAAGGCCGACGTGCGCGATTACCTCGAGGACATGGCCAGCGCCTACGGCGCCGCCGATATCGTCGTGTGCCGCTCGGGCGCGTCGACGCTCGCCGAGCTCGCGGCTCAGAAGAAAGCCTCCATCCTGGTCCCGTATCCGCACGCGGCGGCGGACCATCAGAACGTCAATGCCATGGCCTTCGAGAAAGCCGGGACGGCCGAACGGATCTTGGAAGGAGACCTCGCGGCGAGACTCGGAACGACTTTGGCCGGTTTGCTAGAATCAACGGAACGGCGAACGAAGATGGAGAAATCGTTCGAGAACCTCGCGCTCCCGGAAGCACGACGGATACCGGGAAACTTCGCCGACGAACTCGAACGACTGACGAAATGAAGAACAAACCCACCATCCTGGTCTGCAACGACGACGGCATCTACGGCCCGGGCCTCCCGGCGCTCATCGCCGCCATGAAGAAGATCGGCAAGGTCACGGTCTCCGTGCCCGACCACGAGCGCTCCGCCGACTCCCACTCCCTCACGCTCCACAAGCCCATCCGCATCCACAAGAAGGCCGAGGGCGTCTACACCTTGAACGGCTCGCCCGCCGACTGCTCGCGCTTCGGCGTGCTCGAGATCCTGAAGGGGAAGGTGGACCTCGTCGTCAGCGGCATCAACCGCGGCTACAACCTGGGCGAGGACGTCATCTACTCCGGCACCGTCGCCGCCGCGATGGAGGCCACTTTGCTCAAGAAGGACGCCATCGCCTTCTCCATGGACCCCGACGGCAAGGACTGGCGCGCGGCCGCCGCCTACGCGCTCACGCTCGCCAAGCAGACGCTCGCCAAGGGCCTGCCGAAGGGCGTGTGCCTCAACGTCAACTTCCCCGCGATCTCCGGGAAATACAAGAAGGGAGTGCCCTGCAAGCTCGGCCGCCGCATCTACGGCACCGCGGTCACGCGCCGCTCCGACCCCCGAGGCCTCGAGTACTACTGGCTCGCGGGCCGGCAGGTCAGCGGAGTGGACGAGCCCGGCACGGACGTGGGCGCGGTCGCGAAGGGATTGGTCTCGGTCACGCCGCTCAAGATCGACTCGACCGACCACGACGCCCTGAAGGGCCTCGCCGGCTGGCGTCTTTAGAGCCCGGAAGCCCCCGCGCCCTTCTCCAGGCGGATCGCGTCTCCATCGAGCAAGGTGAGCTCCCAGCTCGCGTCCGTCGCCGGATGAGCGGGCACTGCCCCGTCCTGGGCCCACGCGCGGTTGAGGACCTCGACAAGCCGGTCGCGGTGCTCCTTCGTGATGGGCTTCTTGTCCCGGCTCGAGACCTTCTGAGCGCCCTTCTCGTAGCGCGTCACGATGCGCTCCACGCTGAGGCCGCGTAGGTCGATGACCTCGTAGAGCCCGGACGACGCGAGCGACCCGCCGTAGTCGAGGACCGCGCCTTGGCGCGGGGTCTCGAAGGGGAACTTGTCGCGTCTACAGTCGACGCACAGGCTCTTCTTCACCGGGGCGTAGCCGGGCACCGACTTCGAGCAGGCCGCGAGCAGGAGCACGAGGGGGAGGAAGCGCATGCTTGGAGTATAGCGGGTCAAAGCAGGATGCGCCGCAGCTCGTAGAGCTGGCGGAAGAACGGGGAGCGGCGGCGGCCGCGGACCTGCTCCTCCTCGCGCTCCCACCACCAGAGCGTGCGCGCCGGCCAGCCGTAGCCGAAGGCGTAGCTGGTGAGGTTCGGCCCGCGCGCGAAGACGCCGGCCTCCGGGTAGCGCGAGAAGCGAGTCGCGAGCGCCTCCGCCTTGGGGAGGGTCTCCCGGCGGACGGCGGCCGCGTCGTCCAGGCGCGCGGCGCGGCCCTCGGGCGTGCGGTCGGCGATGGCGCGGCGCACGGAAAGCGCGTGGCGGGCCCGCGCGAAGGTGACGTCGAGAGCCAGCCTCAGCTCCTCGTCCTTCACGCCCTTCGTGGGCGGGATGGTCGCCACCGCGTCCTCGAGCGCGTCGAGCTGGCGCTTGAGCGCGGCCGGGTCCTTCTCGAGCTCGTCGAGGAGATCGCGGTCCAGAACGCGGTGGCGGCGCGCGACGCCGGGGAGCTCGTCCATCAGGTTCGGGAAGGAGAGGACGGAGATCAGGCCGCGCTTCTTGAGCTGGAGGTCCTGCCAGTCGAGGATCCGCTTCCAGACGACCTTGTTCTCGCCCAGGCGCTCGAGGCCCGCGTACGGCCCCGGCGCGTCGCCCGTCCCGAGCGCGTGCGTCCAGTCCATGAGCCAATAGCCGAGCTCCTGGCCCGTCGAGAAGTCGAGCACGCCCTCGGCCTTCTCCCTCGCGAGGAGGTCTAGGTCGGCGGCGCGCGAATCCAAATAGCCGGTGAGGAAGAGGGGGACGTCGATGTCGACGGAGATGAAGTAGCTCGTCTCCGGGAAGTACCACGTCGGGCGCTTGGCCTTCTGCGCGCGCAGGAAGGCGAGTATGTCCGCGAAGTCCTTGCGGCCGTAGACGGGCGCGGGCTCCGTCAGCGCGAAGGGCATCACCGTGTGGACGAGCACGCCCACGCGCGGGTCGGCGGCGGCGGGAAGGAAGTTGAAGTTCTCGCCGGCCAAGGTCTGGTTCGACGAGACGTGGACCTTCACGAACAGCCGCCGTCCGCGCGACTCGAGCGCCGCGCGGACCGCCTCGAGGCCGTCGAGCGCGGCGCGGGGGTCCTGCGCGGTGAACTCGGACGTGCCGAGCTCCGCGCTCATGAAGTCGAAGTCGATCGCGTCCGCGAGCTCGCCCGCGCGGCGTCCCTCGCGCTTCGCCGCCAAGCCGGGCAGCCAGCGCGCGGCCGGCAGGAGCGGGAGGGGCCAATCGAGGAGGCGCAGGGATTTCTGCTGGAGCGAGGAGAACGAGACGGAAAGGCCGGTCTCGATGCCCAGGCGGCGGGCGAGCGCGAAAGACGGGCCGACGGCGCCGGGGAGGTCCTTCACGGTCTTGAGCGCGACGACCTGGAGCAGGTTCTGGCGGTTGCGCGCGTGCCAGCGCACGACGTCCTCCGCGAGCGTCTCCCGCCCGTCCAAGAAGCCCCACATGTACTCCGTCGGGTGCTGGGTGTGGAGGTGGAAGCCGCGCTTCTTGAAGCGCGGGCGCCACTCGACCGTCTCCCCGCAGTGGACGCGGATCTTCTCCATCGTGGGCGAGACCTGGCGGCGCGGGTGGGGGAACAGGAAGCCGAGCGTCTCGAGCGCGCGGTAGGCCGTCGGGCCCCACTCGTCGTCCGACGCGTAGACGGCGACCTTCACCGCCCGCTCGCCGCAGATGACCTCGGCGCGGTCCTGCTTCGAGGCCTTGAGCCGCACGACGGTGAGCGAGCCGGGCTTGAGCTTGGCGGCGGCCGCGATGAGGGCGAAGTCCTCCTGGACGGCGGCGACGTCGGCCGGGCGGGAGTGGGCGAGCGTCGGCCAAAGGAGGAGGAGCAGTCCGAGCCGCATGGTGGGATTGTAGTATCTCGATGACCTCCCCGACGACCAAATGAGGCTCAAATTCGCTAATATCGCAAGGATGAGCGTCCGTCTCCTCAAGAAGATCCCGTTCCTCTCCGCCCTCTCCGCCAAGCACCTCTCCGAGGTCTACCGCCTCGCGGAGGAGGTCGCCGTGGCCTCGGGGCAGCCGGTCTTCGCCAAGCGCCAGGACGCGGACGCGATGTACATCGTCCTCTCCGGCCGCATCAAGATCTTCACGAACTCCGCCTCCAAGAAGCGCAAGACGTTCGCGTACCTCAAGGACGGCGAGTTCTTCGGCGAGATGGCGCTCGTCGAGGGCACGACCCGCACCGCCGCCGCCCAGGCCGTCGAGCCCTCGCGGCTCCTCGTCATCCGCAAGAAGGACTTCCAGCGCCTGCTCGCGCGCGACCCCAAGATGGCGCTGTACCTCCTCGAGACGGTCTGCGAGCGCCTGCGCAAGGCGAACGAGGAGATCGAGGGCCTTCTCTTCCGCAACATCCTCGGCCGCGTCGCGAAGGCGATGCTCGAGCTCGCCCGCCGCTCCGGCGAGTCGAACGGCGGGGGACTCGTCCTCAAGGAGCGCTTCACCCAGCAGGAACTGGCCGACATCGTCGGCACCACGCGCGAGCCGCTGACGCGCGCCCTCTCCTCCCTGCGCCGCGCCGGTCTCGTCGACCAGCACGACGGCCGCTACTCCATCCCCGCGCCCGACAAGCTCGCGGGACTCTGCATCGAGGCCTGATATGTCCGATCATCCCATCCGCACCCACGACGCCGGCTCTTTGAACGCGTCCGCCGTCGGCAAGACCGCCCGCGTCGCGGGCTGGGTCCACTCCCGCCGCGACCACGGCGGCGTCTACTTCTTCGACCTGCGCGACCGCTCCGGCCTCCTGCAGGTCGTCGTCAACCCCGAGAAGGCCGAGGCCTTCCTGACGGCCGCCAAGCTCGGCGCCGAGTACGTCATCAGCGTGTCCGGCGTCGTCCAGCGCCGTCCCAAGGGCACCGAGAACCCCAAGCTCCCCACGGGCGAGATCGAGCTCGTCGCCGAGACCGTCACGGTCCTGAACGTCTGCAAGACGCTCCCGTTCGAGATCGACGAGCACATCAACGTCAACGAGGAGACGCGGCTCAAGTACCGCTTCCTCGACCTGCGCCGCGCGCGCATGCTGCGCAACCTCAAGACCCGCCACACGATCGCGATGGCCGCCCGCAACGCGCTCGCCGCCGAGGGCTTCCTCGAGGTCGAGACGCCCATCCTGACGAAGGCGACGCCCGAGGGCGCGCGCGACTTCCTCGTGCCGTCTCGCCTCAACCCCGGCCAGTTCTACGCCCTGCCGCAGTCGCCCCAGATCTTCAAGCAGATGCTCATGGCCTCCGGCATCGAGAAGTACATGCAGCTCGGCCGCTGCTTCCGCGACGAGGACCTCCGGTCCGACCGTCAATACGAGCACACCCAGATCGACGTCGAGATGAGCTTCGTGCGCGAGCAGGACGTCCACGCCGCGGCCGAGAAGATGATGAAGGCGATCTTCAAGGCGACGCTCGGCGTCGACCTCCCGACGCCTTTCCCGCGCCTCGACTACTTCGACGCGATGGACCGCTTCGGCTCGGACAAGCCCGACCAGCGCTTCGGCTTCGAGATCGTCGACCTCACGAAGGAGCTCGCGAGCTGCGAGTTCAAGGTGTTCGGCGGCGCCATCAAGGACGGCGGCGTCGTGCGCGCCATCACTTGCGCCTCCGACTACTCTCGCTCGGAGATCGACAAGCTCACCGACGTCGCCAAGGTGTACGGCGCGAAGGGCCTCGCGTGGATCAAGTGGACCGCGAACGGGCCCGAGACGCCCATCGCGAAGTTCATGAAGCCCGAGGAGCTCGAGGCGATCCAGGCGAAGACCGGCGCCAAGCCCGGCGACTACACGTTCTTCGCCGCCGACAAGCGCATCGCCGCCGCGACCGTGCTCGGCGCCATCCGCAAGGAGATCATCGCGCGCCTCAAGCCGACGCCGTCGACCCCTTGGCACTTCTCTTGGGTCACCGAGTTCCCGCTGCTCGAGTGGGAGCCCGAGGACAAGCGCTGGACGTTCGCGCACAACCCCTTCACGCGGCCGCTCGATTCCGACGCGCCCAAGCTCGACACCGACCCCGGCTCGGTGCGCAGCCACCAGTACGACCTCGTCTTGAACGGCGTGGAGCTCGCGTCCGGCTCCATCCGCAACCATTCCGGCGCGATGCAGCGGAAGATCCTGGGCCTCATGGGCTTCGACGACGCCGAGCAGCAGCGCCAGTTCGGCCTGCTCCTCTCGGCGCTCGACTACGGCGCCCCGCCGCACGGCGGCTTCGGCATGGGCTTGGACCGCCTCACCGCGATCATCTGCGGCGAGGAGTCGATCCGCGACGTCATCGCCTTCCCGAAGACGCAGAAGGGCGGCGATCCGCTCTCCGAGGCGCCCTCGGCGGTGAAGCCGAAGCAGCTCAAAGAGCTGCACATCAAGATCGACATCCCGGCTCCGGCGCCCGTCCCCGCTAAGTCTTAGGGCGGCGCACGCCTTCGGCGAGACGGTGGGACGGGTTGCGCGCGAGGAACTCGCGCACGGCCTGGTCGAGCACCTGGTCGACGACCACCATGTCCGCGGCCGTGCCCGCGCGCTCGTCGCCGCAGCCCTCGCACCGCCACGCGCCCTCGGCGCCGGGCTTGAGCGCCAGCGGCTTGAGGCACTTGGGGCAGTACGGGCGGCCGGCGGCCGCCGAGACGACGATCGAATGCTCGTCGTCGACCGTGAGCGTCGGGAACCAGAGCAGGCCGAAGCGTTCCTCTCGCCCTTCCACGACGCGCGGCGGCTTCGGGGCCTTCAGGGCGTGGTGCGCCTCGGCCAAGCGAGCGCTCAGGCGCGAGACGCGCGCGGCGAGGACGACCAGGGCGAGCGCCATGACGACGATGCCGGCGCCCAGGACGTAAAGCGCGGTCAAGGCGTCGCGCCCGTGTTGAGGGTCATGAACGCGCCGTTGACCTGCTTCGGCGGCGGGATGTTCGCGAACGGCTGAGGGTCGGGGTCGGGGCCGGGCGACAGCGCCGGCGGGCTCGGGGGAGTCGCGGCCTGGTTGCCGTAGCTCGTGCGGTAAGGGTCGTACGGCGCCATGACGAGGGCGGAGGGGTCGCGGACGTTGAGGGGCGTGATGATGTCGTTCTGCTGGTCGAGCGGGTCGCCGGCGGAGGCCAGAGGCTTGGGGTCGACGGCACCGGCGGAGGGGATGGCGATGGCGGAGGCGAGCTGAGGCGCGGGAACGGCGGCGGCGGGCGCCGCGGCGGCGGGCGGGGCGCCGCGGGCGGCGACGGCCTCGGCGCGGCCGCTCTGACGCCCGAACTGGTAGATCGCCATGCCGATGGACGCCGCAAATAAGGCGAGAAGGATGCGGTCCAGAACGAGGGGTTTCTTCATGCCCCTAGCATGACCCCGAAAGGCCGTTTTCGCCAGTAAAAAACGGGCTAAAAACGAGCTTTAAAGGCGGACGGCGGCCCCGAAGCGCTTGGAGCGCTCCGCGGACTTCTTCCAGCCCGGGCCGGCGGCCACGGAGCCGAGCTCGGAGATGCGCTTCGCGGCGGCGGGGTGGGTCTTGAACATGCCGCCGTTCGCGGCCGAGGCCTTCTCCATGCGCTCGAGGAAGCCCTTGAGCGCCGCCGGGTCGTAGTTCGCCGCCTTGGCGTACTGGGCGCCGAACTTGTCGGCCTCGTACTCCTTGTCGCGGCTGTAGCCGTTGACCACGAGCTTGTTGACGACGTCCTCGACGGCGCCCGAGAAGGCGTCCGTCAGCTTCCCGACCTGGTTCGGCGTGTAGTTCTTCGCCGCCTCGGAGCCGAGGATGGTGAAGGCCGACGTCAGGCGCGCGGTCTGGATGGTCTTCAAGCCGTGCTTCTTCGCGACGTGCGCGACCTCGTGGGCGAGCACGCAGCCGAGCTCGTCCTCGCTCTTCACGAGCTTGAGCAGGCCGCTCGTGACGAACACGAAGCCGCCGGGCGCGGCGAAGGCGTTGACCTCGGCGGACTCCAGTACCTGCACGTGATAGCCCTTGAAGGTCGCCGGGCGGTCGGAGGCCATCGCGACGGTCTGCAGGACCTTCTGCGCGTAGTCGTTGAGCGCGCGGTCGTCCTTCGTCTTGTAGCGCGAGAGGATCTGCGCCGCGACGGCGCGGCCGATGTAGTACTCCTCGGACTCGGAGATGTCCTCGGAGCCCTTGCGGAGCTGGTTGACGCCTTTCGCGACCTTCGTCAGGTCGACGTTGTTGTTGACGCGGCCGCCGGTGACGGTCGAGAGGTCCATGTTCTGGAGCGTGGCGCAGCCGGAGCCGAGGACGAGCGCGGCGAGGGGGAGGAGGCGCTTCACTGGGCGCCTCCCAGGAGCTGGCCGCTCCTCATGAAGTCGAGCACGGAGGACTCGGAGGCGGAGCGGCGCTCCATCAGGTCGACGTGGCGGAAGTCGGCGGCGCCGTTCTGGGAGCCGTAGGACTTCTCGACCTGAGCGTTGAAGCCCTTGCCGGCGAGCGTGACCTCGTCGGCGGAGGCGGAGCCGCCGACGGCGTCGCCGGAGCCGAGCTTGGCCTTGCGCGTCGTGACCGCGGAGGAGTGGATCCAGCCGCGCCCGGTCTGGAAGAAGCCGGACTGCTCGCCCTCGGTCTCCAGCTTCTCTCCGAGGCGCGCGACGCCGGTCGCGGGCGCGTACGACTGCGGCCGCTTGCGGAGCGTCGTCTCCTGGACGAGGACCGTGACGGTGGCGGCGACGGCGGCCGACGCGCCCAAGAGGGCGGCGGCGGCGAGGATCGCGCGGGGGGCTTTCATCATTTCTCCGTGAGCTCGTTGGAGCCGTCCCAGTCCTTGGGCGGCGGCTCGGCTTCGTACTCTTCGCAGCGCTCGACGTACTTCTTGGCGGCGTGATCGTCCGGGAATTTCGCCAGCACCGCCCGGAACGCCTCCTTCGCCTGCGCGAACTCCGACTTGCGGAAGAGCGGGAGTCCGGCCTCGAAGAGCCTAGCTTTTTCGAGGAGCGCCGCGTCCGTCTCGCCCTTCAGGCCGAGGAGCTCGTAGACGCGGATGGGCTGGGCTTTGCCCTTCACCTTCACGTAGTCGAGCTCGCGCGTCTCGATGGCGGCGCCGGCGCCGGCGCGAGTCGTCTCAGAGATGAGGATGTACGAGCCGTACGCCTTGTTGGCGCCCTCGAGGCGCGAGGCGAGGTTGACCGCGTCGCCGATGGCGGTGTAGCTGAAGCGCTTGGGCGAGCCCATGTTCCCGATGATGGCCGGGCCCGTGTTCAAGCCGATGCGGTTCTTGACGGGCGGGTAGCCGAGACGGTCGAACTCCTCCCGCAGGCGCGCGAGCCGCGCCTGGTTGTCGAGCGCCGCCTTGCAGGCGATGAGCTCGTGGCCTTCGCAGTCGAGCGGGGCGTTCCAGAAGGACATGATGGCGTCGCCGATGTACTTGTCGAGCGTGCCGCCGGAGACGAGGATGGTGTCCGTCATCTCGCCTAGGTAGCGGTTCATCAGCTGGGTGAGCTTCTCGGGAGGGAGCTTCTCGGAGAAGCTCGTGAAGCCCTGGATGTCGGAGAAGTAGAAGGTGGCCTCTCGCCGCTCGCCGCCGAGCTTGAGGGCGTCGGGCTGGTCGGCGATGCGCTTGACGATCTCCGGCGAGAGATAGAAGGAGAACGCGCCCTGGATGTAGCGCTTCTGGCGCCCCTCGACGGCGAAGCCGTACGCGGACGCCGCCGCGAACGACAGGCCCAGCGCCGACAGCGGCGCCACCATGTCGAGCCAGAGCCCGCGCTGGAAGGCGAGGGCCGGGACGGCGACCAGGAGGCCCGCGCCGGCCGCCACGACGGCCAGCGCGGCGAAGTGATGCGAGGAGAGGCGCGACGCGGACCACGCGAGGAGGACGGCGAGGGCGACGAGCGCGAGCGAGGCGCCGGCGCCGCCGCGCCGCAGGAAGTCGCCGCCGATGAGGTTGTCGGCGGCGGAGGCCACGACCTCGGTGCCGGGATAGACGGGGTCGATGGGGGACGGGTGGTTGTCGAGCAGGCCCGCCGCGCTCATGCCGATGAACACGATCTTGTCCTTGAAGGCCTGCGGGTCGAGCGGCGGCTTCTGTTTCTCGTCGATCTGGACCATCGAGGAGACGAGGTCCCCGAACTGGTATTTCGCGTACGTCTTGTACGGCGAAGTCTCGTCCGTCAGGGACTTGCCGTGATAGCGGACGAGCATGCGGCCGCCCTCGAGCGGCGGGTCCAGCTGGCCGATCGTCTTGCCGGTCGCGAGCATCGCCGCGGCAGCCGGCAAGGTCGGATAGAGCCGGCCGCCGATGGAGGTCACGAGCGGCACGCGGCGGAACACGCCGTCCGGGTCCGGCTCGGCCCGCGTGTCGCCGAGGAGGCGGGCGGCCTTCATCACCGGCGGGATGGGCAGGCGGACGGAGGCGCTCGGGAGCGCCGACGTCGCGACGCCGGCGGGGACCGTCACCGAGAAGGACTCCGGCGGGAAGTCCCGCCGACGCGCGTCGGCCTTCGTCGTCGACTCCATCGCCATCACCACGCCGCCGTGGGAGGCGACGCCGCGCGCCAGCGCCTTGTCCGCGTCGACCTGCGTCCCGTCGATGAACAGCACGTCCATGACGACGACTTTGGCGCCGCCGAGCTTCAGGAAGCGGAAGACGGGCTCATAGATGTCCCGCGACCACGGCCAAGGATTGCCGTCGGCCTCCGCCTTGTCGAGGCTGGCCTGGTCGATGGTGACGTGGACGATGCGCGGATCATGACGCTCGGTCTGCGGCCAGGTCCGGAACCGCCAATCGAGCGTCTTGAGCTCGAAGGTCTCGACCAGCGCCGCCCGCCGCGCGGCGAAGACGCCTCCGCCGACGGCGAGCAGCAGCGCGAGGAGGGGGAGCTGCGCCTTGAGCGCCTTCACCCCGCCATCCTAGCGTTTTCAGCGGACGTGCGCGAGGACGTCCCCGGCCTTCCGAGCGTCCTTGAGCGCGGTCTCCACCTTGCGCCAGTCGACGTTCCGGAAGAAGGCCTCGATGTAGTCGGGGCGGCCGCTCGCGCCGTGGTCGACCATGAACGCGTGCTCCCACACGTCCATGACGAGGACGGGGACGAAGCCCGCCGGATGGCCGGACTCGTGGAGCCCGATCCAGTGGTTGGAGAGGACGCCGCCTCGCGGGTCGTAATAGAGGATGGCCCAGCCCACGCCGCGCATCTTGCCGACCGCGGAGAACTCCTCTTTCCACGCCTTGTAGCCGCCGAATGACTTCTTGAGGAGCTTGGTCAGCTCGCTGCCCTCCCCGGGGAGGTCCACGCCCTTCTTGAGGACGCCGAAATAGTGCTCGTGCAGGATCATGCCGTCGTATTCGAAGCCGAGGCGGCGCTTGAGCTCGGAGAACTCGACGCCGAAGTCCTTCTTCTCGGACAGGGCCGTGAGGCGCTCGTTCAAGGCGTTGACGTTCTTCACGTAGCCCTCGTAGAGCTTCCAATGCTGCTCGAGCTGCTCGGGCCCGATGCCGTCGAGGTCCTGCGGGCGCAGCTCCGTCTTGACCGCGTAGCGATGGTTCATACGACCTCCTTTTCACGCAGGATACCTCCGCGAGGGCCCGGAGCGCCGCCAAGTTTTCGTCAGGACTTTTGATGTATAATGTCTTCACGGGCGTGTAGCTCAGCTGGGAGAGCGCATCCTTCGCAAGGATGAGGTCGCAGGTTCAATCCCTGTCACGTCCACCACTTTCACGTCACGCCACCCGCTCGGGTGGCGTCTTTTTTTTCGGAGAAACGACACCATGGAATCCTGGCGCGAGCTGCGCCATCTGCCGAGACGGATCTGGATCCTGTCGGGCGCCGCGCTCATCAACCGCGCGGGCACGATGGCGCTCCCGTTCCTGACCTTGTACCTCACGCGCGCCCTCGGGCTCTCGGCGACGCGCGCCGGCGCCCTGCTCGCGCTCTACGGCGCGGTGTCGCTCGTCGTCATGCCCTTCGCGGGGCGCTTGTGCGACACGTGGGGGACGGACCGCCTCATGCTGACGAGCCTCACGGTCTCGGCGCTCTCGATGCTCGCCTTCCCGTCCGCGCGGACGTTCGCCCAGGCCGCCGCCGTCATCGTCGTCTGGTCCGTGTCGACCGAGGCGTTCCGCCCGGCCGTCATGACCGCCGTGTCCGAGGCGGCCCCCGACCGCCTGCGCAAGCAGGCGTACGCCTTGAACCGCCTGGCCGTCAACCTCGGGATGAGCGTCGGTCCGGCGCTCGGCGGCTATCTCGCGACCGTCTCGTTCCGCTCCATCTGGTACGTGGACGCCGCGACCTCCCTGGCCGCCGTGTGCGCGCTGTGGTCCGCCTTGCCGCCCGCGCGCCCGGGCGCGCACGACTCCGCCCCGCCGGTGTCGGCGCGCGGGCTCTCCGACCCGCGCCTGCGCGCCCTGCTCGTCGCCGCGCTGCCGGTCTCCGTCGTCTTCTTCCAGCACGAGGGGCCGATGCCGGTCTATCTCGTCAGAGACCTCGGCCTGCCGCCGTCCTTCTACGGCCTGCTCTTCACCATCAACACCGCGCTCATCGTCGCGCTCGAGGTGCCGCTGAACCACGCGACGTCGCGGTGGTCGCACGCGCGCACGCTCTCGCTGGGCTCGGCGCTGTTCGCCGCGGGCTTCGGCGCGTACGGCCTGGGGAGCATGCGCTGGCACATCGCCCTCGCGACCGTCGTCTGGACGTTCGGCGAGATGATCCTCATGCCGGGGATGACCGCCTACGTCTCGGAGATCTCGCCGGAAGGCCGGCGCGGCGAGTACATGGGCCTCTACATGATGGCCTTCAGCCTCTCGTTCATGCTCGGCCCGTGGGCCGGGCTGTGGGCGCTGGAGAACTGGGGCGCCCAGGCGCTGTGGGGCGCCTGCTTCGCGATCGGCGCCGTCTCGGTCGCGCTGTTCGCTCGGACCGGCGCTAAGGCTGCTTCTTAGCCGCTTCCTCGGCCTTGAGCTTCGCCTTGATCTTGCGGAGCTCCTTCTTGTAGAGCATCCGCGCCTTCGAGTGCTCCTCGTTCGTCTCGGAGAAGAGATGCCCGCCGTGCGTGTCGGCGACGAAGTACAGCGCGGACGTCTTCGCGGGGTGGAGGACGCCCAGGAAGGACTCGAGCCCAGGCGAGCAGATGGGGCCGGGCGGCAGGCCGCGGCGCTGATAGGTGTTGTAGGGCGAATTGACCTGCAGGTCCGCCCTCGTGAGGCCCTTCTTCCATTGGCCGAGCGCGTACTGGACCGTGGGGTCGGCCTGGAGCGGCATCTTCTTGTGCAGGCGGTTGATGTACACCGCCGCGATGATCGGGCGCTCCGACTTGAGGACGGCCTCGCGCTCGACGATCGCGGCGAGCGTCAGCGCCTCGTCGAGCGTGAACTCCGGCTTCGGGTCCGCGGACGCGTAGGCCGCGCCGATCGTCCGCTCGAACTCCCCGGTCATCATCGCCGCCGCCTTCTCGGCGCCGTAGCCCGGGGGGAAATGATACGTGGAGGGGAAGAGCTTGCCCTCGAGGTTCTTGCGGAAGGCGACGGCCTTGAACTCGGCCGCGTCGACGACGCCGGCCGCGGCCAGGCGCTCGCCGATCTGGGAGGCCATGAAGCCCTCGGGGATGGTGACCTTCACGTCGTCGGTCAGGCCGAGCGTGAGCTTCCGCGCGGTCACGGTCGGCCATTCGTGAGCGCGCAGAGTGTAGGCGCCGGGCTTGAGGTGGCGGTCGAAGCCCGTGAGCTTGAGGAAGACGCGGAAGCCGAAGACGGAGTGGACGACGCCGGACTTGCCGAGCAGCTCCGCGGTCTGGCGCGCGCTCAGGCCCTCGGGGATCTCGACGCGAACGGGAGCGCCGGGCCTCAAGACGACCGCCGCGCCCCCGAGGAGGAGCGCGGCGGCGGCCGCGACGACCAGGAAGCCTTTCCGGTTCACGCCGGCCGCGCCTGCGCCCTCCGCAGCGCCGCGCGCACGCGCGCCAGCAGCTCCGGCGACTTGAAGGGCTTGACGACGAAGTCGTCGACGCCGAAATGCAGCGCCTCGAGCTCCTCGTCAGCCGTCTGTTTGACCGTCAGCATGAGCACGGGCAAGTCCTTGAGGCGGGGGTCGGAGCGCATCGTCCGGCAGAAGCGCTCGCCGTCCATGCGGGGCATCATCCAGTCGACGAGCACGACGTCGGCGGGGCCCTCCTTCAGCATCTTGAGGCCCTCCTCGCCGTCAGAGGCCAGGCGCACCTCGAAACCGGCTTGCTGGAGGACGTCCTGGATGATGATCCGGTAGTCCTCCTCGTCGTCGATCACGAGCACTTTCGTCGCCATACGGCCTCCCGCGGCTACGCCGCGACCTTGAGTGAGAAACTGATGCGCGTCCCCTGCCCGGGGACGGACTTCACGTCGATCTTGCCGCCGTGCTGGTCCACGATGGACTTCACGATGTAGAGCCCCAGTCCCGTGCCTTTGTGACCCGCGACACCCTCCGAGACGTTCCGTCCCTGGGTGAACGGGAGGAACAGGCGGTCGCGGTCGGCCGTGTCCATGCCGCGGCCGGTGTCGCCGACGGTGACCTCGATCCAGCGCGCGCCGCCGTCGCGGAACTGCTCGCCGGCGATCCAGACCTGGCCGCCCTTCGGCGTGAACTTGAGCCCGTTGGCCACGAGGTTGACCAGCACCTGGCGCACGCGGTCGGCGTCCCCGACGACCGGCGGGAGCGCCGACACGCGGTTGGAGAGCGCCACGCCCTGCTGATGGGCCTTGGCCTCGAAGAACTGGCAGACCTCCTGGGCGACGCCGGGAAGCTCCATGGGCCGGAGCACGCACTCCATCTTGCCCTTCTCGATCTTGGCGACGTCGAGGAGGTCGTTGATGAAGCCGGAGAGGCGGCGCACGTTGACCTGGATGCGCTCGAGGTACTCGCGCGACTGCGCGAAGCCCTCCGGCGCGCCGACCGCGACCTTCTCGCGGATGAGCTGGAGGAAGCTCTCGATGGCGCCGAGGGGGGAGCGGAGCTCGTGCGTGACGGAGGAGACGAAGTTGCGCTTGACCTGGTCGAACTCCTCGAGGCGCGAGGACATGGAGTTGAACGCGCGCACGAGGCCGCCGAGCTCGTCGTCGGAATCCCACTCCAGCCGCGCGCCGAGCTTGCCCTTGCCGATCTCGGCGGCCAAGCGGGAGAGGTCGACGATGGGGCGCGTGAGGCCGCGCGCCAGGAGGAAGGAGACTCCCAGGCCCAACAGGCTCATGCCCCCGATGACGGCGAGGACGATCTTCGCGAGGCGGCGGGACGTCGCGGCGAAGGGCGCGCCGAGCTCGGTCCAGTCGATGACGATGGTCAGCTCGGCGACGCGCTGGGGCTCCGCCGGGTCGGCGACGGTCAGCGTCGTGCGGCGGTCCTCTCCGGCGGCGTGGCGGTCCGTCCCGACCGTCGCCTCGTGCTCGCGGCCCTTGCCGCGCCACCGGATCGAGACCTGCTCGAGCGCGGGGTACTGGCGCTCGAGGAACTTCATGTAGCTCAGGAGCGCCACGTCGTCCTTCTGGATCAAGGAGTCGAGCGCCGCGCGCTCGACCGCCATCTCGATGACGGCGGCCTGCTTGGGCAGGTCCCTCTCCTGGAACTGATTGCGGACCAGGAGCACGCCCGCGCCGACCAAGGTCATGGAGAGGACCTGGAGGAGGAAGGTGGTGACGATGAGGCGCGTGCGGATCGTCACTTCTTCTCTCCGGTCGAGATGATCTCGGACTGCACGCGGTCGAGCGCGCGGCGCGCCGAGGCGTTGTTCGGGTCGGACTCGAGGATGCGGCGGAAGGCGGCCGCGGCCTCGGAGAGCTTGCCCTGGGCGTAGAGGTCGACGCCGGTCTCGTAGAGGCGCTCGATCTCGACGGGCGTGAGCCCGGCCTTGGGCGCCGGCTCGTCGGCCTTCGGCGGGTTCGCCTCGCGGCGGCCGCGCTCGAGGAGCGCCGTCAGCGCGTCGACGTAGCCCTTGATCTGCTTGCGGGATTCGGAGTCGGTCTCGAGCTTGTACGCCGAGCGCAGGGACTTCAGCGCCTCCGCGTGGCGCTTGAGCGCGTACTGGGCCGCGCCCAGGCGCTTGTAGGCGAGGGCGTTGGCCGGGTCGAGCTTGATGACCTCGTCGGCGAGCTTGATGACGCGCTCGAAGTCGCGCTCGCGCAGCGCCACCTCCATGAGGGCCATCGTGCCGCCGACGACCTTCTCGGCGCCCATGGTCGGGGCCTTCGCGGCCTCGTCCGCGGCGGCCTGCGACTCGCGCGTGATGCCGGCCTTGGCCTCGACGGCCTTGGCCAGCTTCTCGACGCGCTCGTCGGTCGGGTTGAGGCTGCCGGCGTACGCGAGCTTGCGCAGGGAGCTCTTGGCGTCGCCGGCGACGAAGTCCAGGCCGCCCTCGTAGACCGCGGCCGCCGAGGCGTCCGTCTGGTAGTCCTTGACCGCGGGGTAGACCTCGGCGACGGTCTTCATGCGGTCGAGCGAGGAGGCGAGGCGCGGGTCGTTGGGCTTGAGCGACGCCGCCTGCGTCAGCTTGTCGGCGGCGTCCTGGAAGCGGCCCTGGGACGCGTCGACCTTGGCCTGGCGGAGGAACTCGTCGATGGCGGTGCGCTTGTACAGCGCCAGGTCCTCCATCTGGTAGCGGAAGTCCGGCGAGCCGACGGTCGCGAGGTCGCGCAGGTTCTCCAGGATGGCGTCGCCGAACGCGGCCTCCGCGCGGCGCGGGCGGCCGAAGCGGATGCCGATGCCGATGCGGTGCGTGCCGGAGGTGCCGGTGAGGCCCGAGAGGGGCAAGGCGAAGCCGTAATCGAACTGCATGCGTGAAATCTTATACGAAAGTCCGAAGCCCAGTTGGCGATAGTCGCGGCTGCCCAGGCCGAGGGAGCCGCGCACGCCGAAGGAGCCGTGGAGCAAGGTCGGGAGCCACTTCTCCGCGCCGACGGCGAAGACCTTGTCCATCGAGCCGTCCAAGGCGCTCTGGAACCGCAGGTCAGCGGAGAGCGTCGAGAAGGGCGTCTTGTAGGCGCCGCCGAACTTGAGGTTGCGGCCGAGCTTGTCGCTCTCGTTGAAGCCGATATCCGGGGTGAGGAGGTGCTGGATCTGTACGCCGGCCGACCAGCGCGGGCGCACGCGCCACAGGAAGCCCAGGTCGAAGTCGAAGTTCGTCTTCGACGTGTTCTGCAGGCCGGGGTCGGGAGTGCCGGTGGCGACGCCGGTGTTCGAGATGCCGGAGCCCGCGACGGACGTCCCTCCGATCGAGCGCTGGAGGATCTTCATCGTCCCGCCGAGGTAGTACTTGTCGGGGTCCGTCGCCGCGAAGAGCGAATGGCCGTACGCGGCCATGAGCTGGTTCTCGGTGTAGAGCCCGCCGACGCCGAAGTAGTTCCAGGCGCCGGCGACGGTGCCCTTCCGGCCGCCGTCGAGCGGGTGCGCGTAGGCGAGGAACGAGTTCTGCACGTTGGAGCCGTCGGAGAGGCCCGTCAGCAGGCGCGAGTACGTGGTTCCGAACTCCGCGCGCTCGAGCGTGGCGAGGCCGGCGGGGTTGTAGTAGATCGAGTACACGTCGTCCGCCACGCCGGTGTACGCCTGGCCGAGGCCGGTCGTGCGCGCGCCGACGCCGACGTCCTCGTACGCGGCGCGCGCCGCCGGCGCCGAGAGGAGGGCGAGGACGAGGAGCCAGAGCCTCATCGGACCACCAGCAAGGTGCCGGTGAACACCTGCTCCTCAGAGACGAAGCGATAGACGTAGAGGCCGCTGCGGACGCGCGAGCCCCCGGCCGTCCCGTCCCAGGTCATGAACTGCGCCTTGATGACCGACGCCGGGCAGCCGTTGCCGACGCCGCCGCTGCCGCGGTCGCGGCGAGGGGAGATGGACGCGACCTCCGAGCCCAGCAGGGAGTAGATGCGCCCCGAGATGTCGCTGTCGTTGGGGTTCTCGAAGCAGAAGAACGCCACGTCGTTGATCGTGTCGCCGTTGGGGGTGATGACGCGGGACATCGGGCCGTAGAAGACGACCGCGCCGCTCTGCGCCCGAGCCAGCGCGAAGCCGAACACCGCCAGGGCCGCGACGCAGGCCGTCCTCCTCAGGAGGCTCATCGCGCCACCACCACGGTGCCGGTGAAGGACTTGCCGCCGCCGGTGATCCGGTAGATGTACGCGCCGGAGCCGACGTAGCGGCCGTTGGAGCGCGCGTCCCAGACGAGCGTGTTGGGCACCTGGCCGGCCGTCATCTCCGCCACGTACTGTCCCATGACGTCGTAGACGCGGCCCGTGGCCGTCTCACGGTTCGGGCCCGGGTCGTAGGTGAAGATGATCACGTCGTTGAGGCCGTCGCCGTTCGGCGTGAGCGCGCGGCCGGAGATGTTGGAGACGTCGAAGACCGTGCCGTCGGCGCGGGCGAGGGCGCGGATCTGATAGTTGCCGAGGTTGGGGGATTCCACGGTGACGGTCTGCGAGAGGGGGTCGACGGTGCCGTAGACCTTCTTGAACTCGGACCCATTGAACCAGAAAAGGCCCAGGTTCTTCACGCTCACGCCGCTGCCGGCCGGCGCCGCGGTGGAGGAGACGGGGACGCCGCCCACGGTCTGGAACGAAAGGACGATGCGCGCGGGCTTCGGCATCGGGTAGTTCGTCAGGGGCGTCACGCCGTTCATCATCGGGACGAAGGACACGGACTGGAAGACGCCGTCGTGCACGTCCGTCGCGAGGCGCGTGCGGTCGATGCGGATGTCGCCGACGCCGTTGACCGACGCGTTGAGCGAAGCGGCGGAGTTGGCGTCCAGGACGACCTTCGAGAGGCAGTCGTCCAGGAAGTAGCTGCGCTCGCCGAGCGAGGAGATGGTCACCGCCGTGGTCGAGAGGCCGACCGAGTTGTACGAATGCACGCGGTAGAAGTAGTTGATGCCGCCCGTGACGTCGACGAGCGAGGTCGCCGTCTGGCTCGCGACGTTCACGAAGGAGGGCGCGCAGCCCTCGGTCGAGCGGTAGACCGCGTAGCCGATGAGCTCGTCGGCGAGCGGCGCCGCGGTCGAGATGAAGAGGTGGCCGTCGCCGTAGCGCGTCGTCGTCGACCAGGAGAGCGCGACGCTGGTCGGGCCGGGCACGATGGAGACGCCGAGCGGCTCCATCGGCGCCAAGGTGAAGGGGACGGCGGAGACCGTGGACGTGTACGGACCGTCGACGCTCGCCACGTCGCGCGCCAGGAGGCGGTAATAATAGGTGGGACCGAGCGTCAGCGGGCGGTCGCGGTAGCTCAGCGCCGTCGTCGTCGTGACCAGGACGTAGCCGAAGCCCGCGTTCGTCGAGCGCTCCAGACGGTAGTGGAGCAGGCCGACGCCCGCCTGCCCCGGGCCGAGCGCGTCCCACGTCACGTCCACGCCGAGGAGGATCGCCGCGGCGGCCAGGTTCGCGGGCGCGGAGGGGACGGGACCGACGGGCGTGCGCGCGGTGATGCGGTTGGAGGGGAGCGCCGGCGTGCCGGCCTCATTGAGCGCGACGATCTCGAAGTAGTACGTCGCCGCGTTCAGGATGCCGTCCTGCGCGTCCGTCAGGGTCTTCGTGAGCGCCGTCACCGTCGACAGGGAGATGAACGAGACGTTGTCCGTGCTCTCCCGCACGACGTAGCGCGTGTAGGCGGGGTTGCCCGCGCCGCCCCAGGCGAGGCCGATGGTCGCCGAGGAGACGGTCGTCGTCGTGAGCGAGACGGCGGAGGCCGCGAGCGTGACGGTCGAGCCGAGGTCCGTGAAGTTCGAGCAGGTCGGGTTGCACGCGGCCGCGCCGACGTAATAGGTGGTGTTGGGGTCGAGGCCAGAGGGGGTCGCCGTCGTGAGGACGGTGGACGATGACGCCCATACGGGGGTGAGAGTGTTCATCGTCGACGCCACGACGAGATAGCTGTTGGCGCCGAACGACGAGGAATACGTGGCCGTGACGGAGGAGACGAAGGCCGCCGTGATCTGACCGCTGCCCGGCTGCGGCGGCGCGGGGTTCGGGCGCATCGTCCAGGACGTGATGTTCGACTCGTAGGAGACGTTGCTGTCGCCGTCCGTCGTCCAGATCCGCGCGTAGTACGTCGTCGCGGGGAGCAGGCCGAAGAAGCCGACGCTGGCCGCGTCGCCCGGGTTGACGCCGGAGGTCGAGAACGAGATGTCCGCCAGCCGGTGGTCCGAGAAGGTGTCGGGCACGGTGTACGTCGCGATGCGGATGTAATACGTGCTGCCGACCTGCAGGGCGCCGTTGGCGCCGTCGTAGCCGGGGGTCGTCCAGAGCACGGTCACGCTCGAGACGAAGGGGCTCGCGGAGGTCAGGTCCTGGACCTTATTGGGGAAGGCGTGGAGCTCGGAGAAGCCGGAGCGGATGGTGTTGCCTCCGGACGTCGACGTCGTGAACGAGACGCTCTCGCCGACGTTGCCGACGAGCCGGTTGTTCGGCGTCGTCGCCGTCGTGCCGCCGGCGTCGTTGACGTTCCTGACTGCGTGGTTCGTAGCGCTATCCATGGACGGCCCCGCCCAGACGGCTGTGGCTCCTATGAAGAGGGCGAGGAAGAGTCTCCGCACTGACCGAGTGTATCAGGAGGGGGAAAAAGCGCCCCGTGGGACCTGCGAAGGAATTGTGAAGGAAACTTCGCGATTATACGAACGGACTTCGTGGTTCCGCGGGCCCGCGCCTACTATAGTGGTATGTCGACGCATGAAGCTCATCTTGAGAACGCGGTCCCTCTTCCTCCTCGCGGCGCTCCTGCTGCCGGCCTCCTTGGGCTCGGCGGCGGGCGTCCCGCTCAAGATCAATTTCCAGGGCAAGCTGCTCGACGCCACCTTCATCCCGCGCGCGGGCGCGGTCGCGATGGAGTTCCGCCTCTTCGACGCGCCCACGGGCGGCGTCCTGCTGTGGGGCCCCGAGACCCAGTCGCCGGTCCTGACGAACGGCGTCTTCTCGGTCCAGCTCGGCACGTCCGTCGCCCTCTCCGCCGATCTCTTCGCCGGCGGCTCGGCCTACCTGTCCATCACGGCCGCTCCCGACGTGTTCCCCGGCGGCGAGATGTCCCCGCGCCAGCAGCTCGTCGCCAGCCCCTACGCCATCACGGCCGGCGGCCTCGCCGGCGCCTCCGCGGTGGCCGTCACGGCGGGCGGCAACGTCTCGACCTTCACCAGCGCCGGCAACCTGCTGGTGCCTTACGGCATCGTCGCCTCCAGCGCGTCGTTCTCGGGCGGGATCACGGCCTCGAGCGGCACCTTCACCGCGACCGGCGCCGGCCAGTACAGCGTCCGAACCTCGTCCGGCATCAACGTCGCGGCCGGCACCCTGAACGTCGCCGAGAACGTCGTCGCGAACTCCTTCATCGGCGACGGCTCGCGTCTGACGGGCCTGTCCCTCAACCTCCTCACCGGCACGGTCGATACGGTCAAGCTCGCGGCGGACGCCGTCACCAACGTCAAGATCATCAACGGCGCCGTCGACACGGCGAAGCTCGCCGCCGACGCGGTGACCACCGCCAAAATCCTCAACGCGGCCGTCGACACGACCAAGCTCGCCGCCGACGCGGTGACCACCGCCAAGATCCTCGACGCCGCCGTCACCACCGCCAAGGTCGCGGCCGGCGCCATCGACACCGGAAAGCTCGCGGCGGACTCGGTCACCGGCGCCAAGATCCTCAACGCGACCATCGACACCGCCAAGCTCAACGCCACCATCCAGGCCC
>JADMIO010983847.1_pt1 | contig 56869 bp, 46 predicted proteins | sample 8958161 | NCBI WGS metagenome assembly JADMIO01 (sample SAMN16585339, study PRJNA669376) | soil metagenome | isolation source: Crop rotation soil | place: USA: Cullars Rotation, Alabama | collected 2011 | reverse complement strand
CGCGACAACTTGTCCACGTGGAATTCTAAGCTTAGGATCCCAATGTGCTGGAAAGCGAAGATCCATGGCTCAGTGGGCCCCGACCAGCGGCGACTCGGCTCTCCACGAGGCCGGCAGGGTGCAGCGTCCTTCCTTCACGTGCGCCTCGAACTCGTGCTTGAACAGCTTGAGCGTGGTCAGCACCGGCGTGGCCGCGGCATCACCGAAGGCGCACAGCGTCTTGCCGATGATGTTGTTGGCGACACCGAAGAGCAGGTCGATGTCCTTCGGCCGCCCCTCGCCGCGTTCGATCCGCTGCAGCAGCTTGTAGAGCCAGTCGCCCCCTTCGCGGCACGGCGTGCACTTGCCGCACGATTCGTGGCGGTAGAAGTGCAGCAGGTTCATCGCCAGCCACACCATGCAGACGCTGTCGTCGAGGACGATCAAGCCGGCGGAGCCGAGGAGCGAGCCGGCCTTCTGGATGTCGTCGAAGCTGGCCGGAGTGTCGAGGTGCTCGTCGAGCAGCAGCGGTACCGACGATCCGCCCGGAATGATCGCCTTGAACTTGCGGTCGCCGAGCATGCCCTGTGCGTACTGGTCACCGTAGATCAACTCGCGCAAGGTCGTGTGCATCGACGCTTCGTACACGCCCGGCCGCTTCACGTGGCCGCTGATGCAGAACAGCTTCGGCCCGCCGTTCTTCTCCGGTCCGAGCTTGGCGAACCACTCCGGCCCGTTGAGCATGATCAGCGGGACGTTGCAGAGGGTCTCGACGTTGTTCACTGCGGTCGGGCACTGATAGAGGCCGGCGACGGCGGGGAACGGCGGCTTGAGCCGCGGCTGGGCGCGCTTGCCTTCGAGCGACTCGATCAGCGCCGTCTCCTCGCCCGCTTCGTAGGCGCCGGCGCCGCGGTGGACGTAGACGTCGCAGTCGAAGCCGCTGCCGAGGATGTTCTTGCCCAGATAGCCGGCCTTGTAGGCTTTCTCGATCTCCGCTTCGAGCACTTCCTGCACGTGGTAGAACTCGCCGCGGATGTAGATGTAGGCGACCTTCGCGCCGATGGCGTAGCAACCGATCGCGCACCCTTCGATCAGCAGGTGCGGGTTGCGCTCCATCAGCACATGGTCTTTGAACGTGCCCGGCTCGCTCTCGTCGGCGTTGCAGGCGATGTACTTCGGCTTGGGCGTGTCTTTGAGGACGAACTGCCACTTCATGCCGGTCGGGAAACCGGCGCCGCCGCGGCCGCGCAACCCGGACGCCTTCACCTGATCGATGATCTCGCCCGGCTTCATCGTCAGGGCCTTCTTGAGCCCTTCGTAGCCACGCGCGTTCTTCAGATAGAAGTCGAGCGTGTAGGCATTGGGCTCGCGCACGTGCGGCGTCAGCGTTGGTTGATAAGTCGCCATGTCGTTTCGGGCCGCCTAAAGGCGGCCCCTACGTACGTTCCTCGTGGGGGCCGGCTTCAGCCGGCCCACTATTTCTCCACTTGCAGATGGCAGCCGGTAAAGGCCGCGCGTCCGCGTGCCTTGATGTCGTCGATGAACTGCTCTGCCTGTTCCGGCGCCAGCCGTTCGTGCCAGTCGTCGTTGACCATCACCACCGGCGCGCGGTCGCACGCGCCCAGGCACTCGACCTCGATCAGCGTGAACGTGCCGCTGGCGTCGGTTTCACCCGGCTTGATCCCGAGCTTGTGGCTGAGCGCCTCGGTGACCCGCTCGGCGCCGAGCAGCGCGCACGACAGCGTCCGGCAGACGTTGATCACGTACTTCCCGACCGGCTTCGTGTAGAACATCGTGTAGTACGACACGACGTCTTCCACTTCCGCCGCGGTGCAGCCGATCTGCTCGGCCACGTGGCGCATGCCGGCGCCGCTGACGTAGCCAATCTGCTGCTGCACGAGATAGAGCGCGTAGAGCACCGCCGACTTCCGCTGATCGGCGGGATAGCGCGTCACGTTCTCGTTGAACTTCGCCTGATTCTCGGGCGTGTACTTGAAGTCCTCGCCAGCGTCCGCCAGCTTCCGTTCCGACTTCTGGAATCGGACCGGCGCGTACTCCATCGGGGGATGAAAGCTCACCGGTCGCAGTCTCCCATTACGACGTCGTTGCTGCCGATCACGGCCACCACATCGGCGATCAAGCCGCCCTGTACCACGCTGGGCAGCGCCTGAATCGCCATGAACGACGGCGCGCGCATCTTGACCCGCCACGGTCGGTTGGTCCCGTCCGAGACGACGTAGCAGCCGTGCTCGCCACGCGGCCCCTCGACCGGGACGTAGGCGTCGCCCGCCGGCACCGTGAATCCCTGCGAGTAGATCAGGAAGTGCTGAATCAGCGCCTCCATCTCCGTGTAGACCTTGTCCTTCGGCGGCGGCACCACCCGCGGGTCGTCGCAGGCCCACGCGCCGGTCGGCGTGATGCGCTTGATCGCCTGCCTGGCGATGCGCACGCTCTGGCGCATCTCGGCCACGCGCACGCGATAACGCGCGAAGACGTCGCCTTCGGTGGCGGTCGGCACGTCGAACTCGTAGGTCTCGTAGCCCGAATACGGGAAGTACTTGCGCACGTCGTAATCGGAACCGGCCGCGCGCGAAATCGGCCCGACCAGGCCCCACGCCAGTGCATCGTCCTGGCTGATGATGCCGACGCCTTCAGTGCGGCGCCGGAACATGTCGTTCTTGGTCAGCAGGCCTTCGAACTCGTCGATCTTGGCCGGGAACCGGTCGAGAAACGCGTTGACCGCTTCGTGGTAGCCGCGCGGCAGGTCTTCCCGGAAGCCGCCGATGCGGATGTAGCTCGGGAAGAAGCGGAAGCCGGCCACGAGCTCGTTGATGTTCATCAGCAGCTCGCGCTCGCGCAACGCGTAGAACAGCATCGACACCGCGCCGATTTCCATCGCGTGGGTGCCGAGCCAGATCAGATGGCTCTGCAGCCGGTTCAACTCGGCGATGAGCACGCGGATGTCCTTCACCCGCTGCGGCATCTCGAGCCCGAGCAGCTTCTCCACGCTCAACGCGTAGCTGAGGCTGTTCGACTGCGGGCCCAGGTAGTCCATGCGCTCGACGAGCGGGATCACCTGCTGCCACTTCTTCTGCTCCGCGGTCTTCTCGATGCCGGTGTGGAGGTAGCCGATGGTCGGCGTGACAGACTGGATGACCTCGCCATCGAGCTCCAGCACCAGCCGCAGCACGCCGTGCGTGCTGGGGTGCTGAGGCCCCATGTTCACCGTCATCGTTTCAGTGCGCAGTTCGGCCATGGTCAGTGATCAGTGCGGCATCCGCTTGACGCGGTCGCGCGCGATGTTCGCCTTGAACTCTTCCTCGCTGACTTCGAGCGGCTCGTAGGTCTGGGCCGCCTTCTTGATCTGGACGGGATAGTCCTTGCGCGCCGGGTGGCCTTCCCAGTCCTCGGGCATCAGCAGCCGCCGCAGGTCGGGGTGACCGTCGAAGATGATGCCGAACATGTCCCAGACTTCCCGTTCGGGCCAGCCCGCGCCGCGCCAGACGCTCTGCACCGTCGGCACCGAGCCGTAGCCCGGCACACGCACCTTCACCCGCAGACGGGTTCGGTTGGGAACCGAGAGCAGATGGTAGACGACCTCGAAGCGCGGCTCGCGAGGGTAATAGTCGGCCGCGGTCACCTCGACGAGCACGTTGAAGCGCAGCGACGGCGTGTCGCGGAGCGCCAGGCTCGTTTCCACGAGCCGCTCCGCGGGCACGTAGATGGTGGCGAAATCCACGCTGGCGCCGGCCTCGAGGGCCGCGCCCGACACGAGCGGGGTCAGTGTGGCGATGATGGAAGACGCGTCCATGTTTTACGCGCGCGATCGGGCGATCTTCTGCTGGAGCTGCACGATCCCGTAGATGAGCGACTCGGGCCGCGGCGGGCAGCCGGGCACGAACACATCCACCGGCACGACCTGATCCACGCCCTGGACGATCGCGTAGTTGTCGAACACGCCGCCCACCGAGGCGCAGGCGCCCATCGAGATCACCCACTTCGGATCGGGCATCTGGTCGTAGACGCGGCGCATCGCCGGGGCCATCTTCCGCGACAGCCGGCCGGCAACGATCATCAGGTCCGACTGGCGCGGCGATCCACGGAACACCTCGGCGCCGAAGCGCGCGATGTCGTAGCGGCTGGCGGCCATGGCCATCATCTCGATGGCGCAGCACGCGAGGCCGAACTGGGCTGGCCAGATCGCCGACCGCCGCGCCCACTGCACGACCCACTCGACGGTCGTGGTGATGAGCGGCAGATCCGGATCGAGGCCGTGGTCGTGTGTGTCGGCAGCCGTGGCCATGACTTACGCAGCCTTCCGTGACGCCGGCCGCTGCTGGCGCGCCGCCGGGCCCCAATCGAGCACACCCTTCCGCCAGACGTAGATGTAGCCGACGACGAGGATGAGGAAGAAGGTCAGGATCTGAAAGAATCCGAACCACCCGAGACTGCGCAGCGCCAGTGCCCAGGGGTAGAGGAACGCGATCTCGATATCGAAGAGCAGGAAGATCATCGCCACCAGGTAGAACTTCACCGAGTGGCGCTCGCGGGCGTCGCCCACCGCGGGCATACCGCATTCGTACGGGGCGAGCTTTTCAGGAGTGGGGTTCTTCGGACCCAGGAGCACCGAGAGGCCGATCATCACCGCGGCGAACCCGACGCCGAGGGCGATCATGATCAAGACGCCAAGCCAACCGTCCATCAGTCGCGGGCCCCGTCCCTACAGGCTTGTGAAGAGTTTCCCAAACCTGTTCATGCTATAGAAGCGCATTCGGAAGGTCAATGACGAGGCTGCTACGGTCCACTAGATGAGGCTGGCCTGGTTTCATCGCGCCGCTGACGCGGCGCGTCCGCTCACACGCGACTCCACGGCCCTGCTCGCCGAGCTGGCGCGCACGCACGAGGTCGAGGCGTTCGACCGACAGCGCGCCACCGACTTTCCGTGGCGGCACTTCACCCGCCCGTACGACCTCTGCGTCTACGAGATCGACTCGCCGCACGTCGACTTCACCACGACCTACGCGCTTCACTATCCGGGCCTCGTGCTGCTGCGCGCGCCGCTGCTCCCCGACGCGCGCCTCGCCGGCAGTTCCCGTATCGTCGCGCACGACGCAACGGTCGCGGAGCGCTTGCGTGACACTTACCCGGGCGCCACCGTCGATGCGGTGCCGATGGGGATCGACCGCAACCTGACCACGCACCGCCCTCGCGAGCCGCGTCGACCATCGGCCGATTCCGTCGCGTTCGGCGTGCTTGGCACCGAAAATGTCGGCGTGGCCGAACGCGCCATCAGCCGCGCCCGCGCCGCTGGATCGACCGCGCGACTCGTGGCGTGCGAATCGCTCGACACCCTGCTCGCCACCGACGCGGTGATTGCCGCCGAGTGGCCGCCCGCGCCGGAGCCGCCGGCGGAAGCGATCGCGTCCATGGCCGCCGCGATGCCGGTGATCGTCACCGAATCGATCGTCACCGCCGCCTGGCCGGCGTTCGATCCGCAAACGTGGCAGCCGCGGGGATTCGGCGACCTCGCTCCGCCGATCGCCGTCTCGATCGACCCGCGTGATGAGGAGCACTCGCTCGTGCTCGCGATTCGTCGTCTCGCGGCCGAGCCGACCCTGCGTCGCGATATCGGCGACGCGGCGCGCGCCTGGTGCGAACGGCTGCCGACGACGGCGGACGCGGCCTCGGCGTGGACGGCCTTGCTGGAGTCCGTACCTGTAGGGCAGGTCTCGAGACCTGCTGTCCCCGAACATGTAGGGCAGGTCTTCAGACCTGCCAAGAACGGCGGCGAAAGCGCGCGCGCGATCCTCGACGAGTTCGGCGTGCAATTGGACATTCGGGTGTAGGGCGGGTCTTGCTTTCAGACCCGCCGTCCCAGACAATCACCGCGCCAGCCGCCTGTCCCCAGGTCCTCTCATGAACGTCCGATCGGGGTTGCTCGTCGTCCTCACGCTCGGTGTGTGTACGCCGGTCTTCACGCAACAGGGCAACGTCCCTGCCGGACCGACGTTCCGCGTGCAGGTCGATGCGATCGAGCTCGACGCCGTCGTCACCGACGCGCAGGGAAATCCGATCACCGATCTGACGATTGACGACTTCGAGCTGTTCGAGGACGGCCAGCGCCAGACGATCGGCTCGCTGTCGCTCGTCAACATCCCACCGCCGCAGCTGTCGCCGTCACCCACGACGCGCCGGATCGAGCCGGATGTTCGGAGCAATGAGGGTGCCGAAGGCCGGGTCTATGTGATCGGCCTCGCCGATGTCGCGCCAGAGCAGGCGCTCCGCACGCGGCGGTTTCTGCACCGGTTCATCGAACACTACTTCGGCGCCAACGACATGGGCGCGGTCGTGCTGGTGGGGCAAGTCGGTGGCGCGTATCAGGATCTGACCGATAACCGACGTCTGCTGCTCGACGCCATCGACAAGTTCACCGGCGGGATTCGCCCGGATCCACTGCCGCGGTCGCTCGGGTCGCAGCAGCTCGGCGGGCCGTCCCCGTCAGGGGCGGGCAACATCGAGGCGCGTTTCGCGGTACGCCGGGGCCTCGGCGGCCTTCGCCGCATCACCGAGTTCATGGCCACGATTCGTGGCCGCCGCAAGGCACTCCTCCTGTTCAGCGAAGGATTCACCAGCCCCGACCTGAACATCGCACGAGTGCTCAACTACAGAGGCGGCGTGCTGACGCTCCCCGAGGAAGAGCTCCACTGGGCGCTCACCGCCGCCACGCGCAGCAACGTGACTGTATATCCCATCGATCCGCGCGGCCTCACCGCCGAGGGTGGCTTCGGCGACTCCGAGGGACCGCCGGAGATCGACCGGGCTGGCGACATGGATTCGCGCCAGAACGTCCGCGCGATTGCGGAGGCCACCGGCGGTTTCGCGCTCGTCAACTCCAACAGCTTCGAGGCGACCTTCGATCGCATCGTTCGCGAAAACAGCTCGTACTACGTGCTCGGCTACTCCTCCACCAACGACCGTCGCGACGGCCGCTTCCGGCGGGTCGAGCTGCGCGTCAACCGGCCGGGGGCCGTGGTTCGCACCCGCAGCGGTTACACGGAGCCGCTGCGAGCGACGCGGGCGGCGGCGGCAGCCGTCGTGGACGAACGCCTCAGCCCGGCGCTCGCTGCGGCACTCGGCAGCGCGATCGCGGTTCCGGCGATGCCGATGCGTGTGTTCGCCGCATCGCTCAAGGGCACCGGCAAAGAGGCCACCGTGCCGATCGCGGTCGAGGTCGCGGCCAGGGATCTCGCGCTGACCGAACAAGGCGGTACGTTCCGCGGCAGCATCGAAGCCGCGTTCGTCGCCACCGACACCAAAACCAGCAAGATTCACCGCGGCGATCGCGTCGGCGCCAACCTCACCCTGAAACCCGAAACTTACGATATGGCCACGCGTCGCGGCCTGCGGATCGTTTCGGAAATGCACCTGCTGCCCGGCCGCTATCAGCTGCGCGCCGCTGCGGGCAACGGCACCGGCCGCGCCGGTAGCGTCGTCTACGACATCGACGTGCCCGATTACACGAAGCAGCCGCTGATGATGAGCAGCATCGTCCTGACGACGAATGCGCCGCTCGAATCCACTACGCTGCGGCCGAGAGACACGCTCCGCGGCGTCCTCCCGGGACCGGTGATTGCGGTGCGCGACTTCGATCGGGACGACACGATCACGGTGTTCGCCGAGGTCTACGAGAATCTGTCGGGGCGAACGCCGGCTCACTCGGTGGATGTCGAGCTCCAGCTCCTGGACGCCAGGCCGCCTTCGCCTTCGGGCTTCGGCGAGCCAGGCACTCCAGTGCGCCGCGTGACGCAGCAGCGTTCATCGTCCGAGCTGCAGGGCGCCCGTGGCGGCTACGGAGTGCTGCTCGATGTGCCGCTGAAAGACCTTGCGGCGGGGACATACGTGATTCGTCTTCAGGCGCAGGCCAACATCAAGGATCGGGTGTCGGTGGCGCGCGAGATCGAGATTCGGGTCAGGTAGCTTCCCAGGGATATCCCGGCGCGGTGGTCAACCGCGTGTCGTCGACGGGAACGCCCATCGAGAAGTGGTAGAGGCTCTGCCACTCGCGGCCCGAGAGGCCGAGCAACTCGTGTACCGGATCGTCGTAGAAGCAGCCGATGCCCGTGGCGCGGGCGGCGGCGGCTTCCGCGTCGAGATAGAGCTGCTGTCCGATCAGCCCGCATTCCCAGAACAGCCGGCGATAGAACCAATCGCCGCGGTCGCGCAGCCCGGCCAGCCTCGCGATCATGCCGAGGCTGAAGAAGCCGTCGCCGGCGATGTCCTGATCGCACGAGACGCGCATCGCCGGGAACTTCACGTCGATCGGCGCGAGCAGGAACAATCCACCCGCCATGCGCTCCCAGAGAAACTCCGGGTGCATAGCCTGGTGCCACTCCGCCTGCACGGCGGGGTCTCGCAGCAGCGCATACACACCGGGGATCAGACCGTCGACGCGATGAACAAACAGCGCCAGGTGCACGTGCGGCGGCCAATCGATCGCGTCGAAGGGCGGCGCGCCCGGATCGAGTCGCGCCAGCATCGCCTCGAATGTGGCCCGCGGGAGAGACGAGCGCGCATCGAAGGCAACCGCGCTGCGACGCTGAAGGATCACGCCTCGCGCCGTCAACTCCCGACTCCCAACCGCCTTCGGTGAGCCAACTCTCAAATGCCCCGGAGTCCTGATTGGGAGTTGGTCAGGCGATCGCCGTTGGGAGGGCATTGATCCGAGGCCACCATATCGGGTGGCCTCGACCACTCCGTCGATGACCGGCCAGTCGACGCGTCGGGGACTGAGCTGATTGGCCTTCCCCTGCCATGTGGCCGAGCGCGCCGCGTCCACCAACAGCGCCGGATCGAGGGTCATCCAGTCGCTCGGGTCGCCTGGCGTGACGACGACGATGCACTCGGGGTCTTCGCGTTCAGCGTCGGGGTAGTCGGCGTCGCGATCGATGCCGAGCAGCGTCGCCAGCTGGGAATCGGGCCACGCGGGCAGGATCGCGAGGCGCCATCCGAACATCGCCGCTGCGGTCCGCAGTGCCCCGAGCGCGTGGCCGGTGTCATGTTGACAGTACCGGAACGCCCGCTCGCCGTACTTCCAGGCCTCGCGCCAGATGACGCTGGTGAGCCCGACGAGGAATCCCGAGCGGCCGCCAGCGCCGACGCGCCACGCGTCGGTCGTCCACGTGGCGCGCCGCTCGAGCGCGTGATCGGCCGGTGCATAGTGGAACACGCCATCCTCACGAACGACGTAGCCCTCGGTGGGATGCAGGTTGCCGCTCGACGGATTGACGCGGAGCGCCCAGCGGGTCGACTGAAACTGCTTCCACGCCGAGAGGCCCAGCGAACAGCGGAGAAAGTCCGCGATGGTCGAGAGGTCGACGGGGGTCGGGTCGCGGGGTTCGTACAACGCGGCGTACGCAACACCGCCATCGGCCGGCGCGCGTGGCAGGTCGATCGCGGGCGCACCCTCGTAGCGCCGGAAAGGATTCGGCTGAGTTGCCCAATCGAGAAAGCCGCTCGATCGGGCGAACTGGTGGAAGTGGTGCTTGGTTGCCTCGTGATACTCGGCGGCGCGCACGCTGGAACTCCCAACTTGAGACGTGAGCCAACACCCAACTCCCAACTTGGGAGTTGGTCATGTGGCGTTTGGGAGTTGGGAGTTCTCTACTTCGAGAGCTCGGTAATACGGCGGTCGAGCTCCGTAATCGCCTGCTTCAGCTGCTGCTTGCGGGCGTCATGTGTGGCCAGCTCGAGCTGCCGCTGCGTCTCGGTTCGCGCCAGACGGAACGACTCGACTTGCCGCGCGCGCTCCGGATCGACACCTTTGCCACCCTGACGCGCCTTCCGTTTCTCCTGCTCGCGTTCTTCCATTCGCTCGGCGAGACGGGACTCCGCATCGACGAGGCCTTCTCCGGCATCACCCATGCGGACGATTCTAGCAGGCAACAGGCTCTGTACAATCCAGACCGTGGCCCGCGACCCACTCGATCTCTTCCACCCGGCGGTACGCGAGTGGTTCAGCGGCGCGTTCTCCTCGCCAACGCGACCACAGCAACTCGGCTGGCCGGCCATCGCGCGCGGCGAATCCACGCTGATCCTCGCGCCCACCGGCAGCGGCAAGACGCTGACGGCGTTCCTCTGGTGCCTCAACCGGTTGATGTTCGATCCCGCCCCGCCAGTGCCGGAGCGGTGCCGCGTGCTCTATGTCTCGCCGCTCAAGGCGCTGGCCGTCGACGTGGAGCGCAACCTGAGGGCGCCGCTGGCCGGAATCGCCAACATCGCTCTGGCCCGAGGCCTTTCGGTCGTTGACCCGCAGATCGCCATCCGTACCGGCGACACGCCCGCGAACGAGCGGACGAAGTTCTCGAAGCATGCGGCCGACATCCTCATCACGACGCCGGAATCGCTCTTCCTCCTACTGACCTCGCAAGCGCGTGAGCGTCTGGCCACGATCGACACGGTGATCATCGACGAGATCCATGCGCTCGTCCCGGGCAAGCGCGGCGCACACCTGGCGCTCTCGCTCGAGCGGCTGGAAGCGTTCCGTGGCGATCGCCCCAGGCTGCAGCGCATCGGCCTGTCCGCCACCCAGCGGCCGCTCGAGGAGGTCGCTCGCTTCCTGGGCGGAGCGGAACCGCGGCCGATTCCGCGGTCGAGGAAGAGCACCCGGCCCAGCCGGAAGGAGGCGCCACCCCTCGAGAACGTCGAAGCGGAGCTGCACGACGAGTTCGGCGGCGGCGACACCGAGCGCGCCGCCGCCACCTTTCGCGCGGTCACGGTCATCAACGCGTCGGAGAAGAAGCAGCTGCAGCTGCGCATCGAGGTCGCCGTCGAGGACATGGCGAAGATCGCCAAGCCGGCCGACATTCCGAGCGGCCCGGCCGGTCAGGCCGGAGGCCGGGCGTCGATCTGGTCCTCGATTCACCCGCGCCTCCTCGAGCTGATTCAGTCGCACACGTCGACACTGCTCTTCGTCAACAGCCGCCGGCTCGCCGAGCGCCTGGCCGGCGCGTTGAACGAGCTGGCTGGAGAGCCGCTCGTGCGCTCGCACCACGGATCGCTCGCCCGCGCCGCACGCAGCGAAGTCGAGGATCTGCTCAAGGCCGGCCGCATCAAAGCGCTCGTGGCGACATCGTCACTCGAGCTCGGCATCGACATGGGGGCGATCGATCTGGTCGTGCAGATCGAAGCGCCGCCGTCGGTGGCGAGCGGCCTGCAACGCATCGGTCGTGCCGGCCATCAAGCCGGCGCCGTCAGCGAGGGGATCATCTTTCCCAAGTTCCGCGGTGATCTGGTGGCCTGCGCCGCCGTTGCGCGGTCGATGCACGAGGGGCTGGTGGAATCGACTCGCTATCCACGCAATCCGCTCGACGTTGTGGCGCAGCAGGTGGTCGCCATGGTCGGCATGGACACGTGGGATGTGGACGAGCTCTTCGCCCGAATCCGCCAAGCCGCCCCTTTTGCCGATCTCAGCCGACGCATGTTCGAGGGCGTCCTCGACATGCTCTCCGGTCGCTACCCCTCGGATGAATTCGCCGAGCTGCGGCCGCGCATCACCTGGGATCGGGTTCGCGGCACGTTGACCGGCCGCGAAGGTGCCAAGCGCGTTGCCATCGCCAACGCCGGCACGATCCCTGACCGCGGTCTCTATGGCGTGTTCCTCGCCGGTGCCGATCGCCCCGTTCGCGTCGGCGAGCTCGACGAGGAGATGGTCTTCGAAACCCAGGTCGGCGAGACCTTCACGCTGGGCGCATCCACGTGGCGGGTCGAGGAGATCACCCACGATCGCGTGCTCGTGTCGCCGGCGCCGGGAGAGCCAGGCAAGATGCCGTTCTGGCACGGCGATCAGTCGGGCCGGCCGATCGAGCTCGGCTACGCGATCGGCAAGCTCGTTCGCGAGTTACGCGGCGTCTCGAAGGCTGCGGCAGTGGAGCGGCTGGTGCGTCATCACGACCTCGACGCCTCCGCTGCGGAAAACCTGCTCCGGTATCTCGACGATCAGGCGGCAGCCGGGGCGGTTCCCGATGATCGGACGATCGTGATCGAACGGTGTCTCGACGAGCTGGGCGACTGGCGCGTCTGTGTGCTGTCGCCGCTCGGCAGCCGCATCCACGCGCCCTGGGCCATGGCGGTCACGGCGCAGATTCGCACGCGCACCGGGATGGACGTCGAAGTGATGTGGGGCGATGAAGGCTTCGTCGTCCGCTTCCCCGACGTCGAAACGCCGCCCGATCCGAGTCTGCTGTTGCCCGACCCCGACGAAGTCGAGGGGCTGGTGCTCAGACAGCTCGGGTCGACCTCGCTCTTTGCCGCGCGGTTTCGCGAAACCGCCGCGCGTGCGCTCCTCCTGCCACGCCGCCGCCCCGGCATGCGCACACCGCTCTGGCAGCAGCGGAAGCGCGCCGCCGATCTCCTGGCGGTCGCCGCACGCTTCGGATCGTTTCCGGCGCTGCTCGAGACCTATCGCGAGATCCTGCGCGACCACTTCGACATGACCGCGCTCGTCGAGACGCTGAAGAAGATTGGCACCCGCACTCTTCGCGTGACGACCATCGACTCGAAAGCACCGTCACCGTTTGCGGCGTCGCTGCTCTTTAGCTACGTGGCCAACTACATCTACGACGGCGATGCGCCGCTGGCCGAACGGCGCGCGCAGGCGCTCTCGGTGGACCAGGCCCAGTTGCGTGAGCTCCTCGGGGATGCCGAGCTCCGCGAGCTGCTCGACCCGGATGCGCTCGACGCGATCGAGCGGCAGCTGCAGCATCTCGACGAGAAGTACCACGTCCGCACCGCGGATGGGCTCCACGATCTCCTGATTCGCATCGGCGATCTCACGCCGGCGGAGCTGGAGGCGCGAAGCGCGCTCGCGGACACGACCTCGGTGATTGCCGGGCTCGAGCGAGCCCGCCGGATCGTGCCCGTCACCGTCGCGGGTGAACGGCGGTACGTGGCCGTCGAGGATGCAGTGCGTTACCGCGATGCGCTCGGCGTGCCGTTGCCACCCGGCTTGCCCGAAGCCCTGCTCGAGCCGGTTCGCGATCCGGCAGGCGATCTGTTCCAGCGGTTTGCTCGCTCGCATGCGCCGTTCACGTCCATCGAGGCGGCAACCCGCTTCGGCATCGGCGTCGCCGTCGTCGAATCGATTCTGCAACGCCTGACGCAAACGGGTCGCTTGATGGAGGGCGAATTCCGCCCGGGCGGCAACGGCCGCGAGTGGGTCGATGCCGACGTGCTGCGTGGTCTCCGCCGCCGATCGCTCGCCCGCTTGCGGCAGGAGATCGAGCCCGTCGACGCCGACGCGTTGGGACGATTCCTGATGTCGTGGCACGGCATCGGCTCGGGGCGGCGCGGGCTCGAGGCCGTGCTCGACGCGATCGAGCAGCTGCAGGGCACGCCGATCCCGGCGTCGCTCGTCGAGGCGCAGATCCTGCCGGCGCGGGTGATCGACTTCGAACCGGCGATGCTCGACACGTTGATGGCGGCCGGCGAGGTGATGTGGGCGGGCGTCGAACCGCTCGGCGAGCGCGACGGCCGCATCGCGTTGTATCTCACCGATCATTTCCCGCGGTTGCGACGGCCGCTCGCTGAAGCGGGACAGGCCCTGCAAGGACGCGCGAGAGAGATCGTCGACTACCTGCGCGAGCATGGAGCGTCGTTCTTCGCCGCCATTCACGACGGCACCGGCCGCGGCTTCCCGCAGGAAACCGTCGATGCGCTCTGGGACCTCGTCTGGCAGGGCCTGGTCACCAACGACACCCTCCACGCCCTCCGCACCTACGTCCGGCCGGAAGAAAAACGGCAGGCCCGTCGCGATCGACGCCAGGCATTCAGGTCGCGGCGCGAAGTGCCGCGCACGGCCGAGGGCCGCTGGTCGGTCGTCGCCGCACCACCGTCCTCCCGCAGCGCAACGACCGAGTGGGCCGCCGCGATCGCGCAACAGCTGCTCACCCGTCATGGTCTCGTGACGCGCGAGACGGTTGCGGCCGAGTCGGTGGCCGGCGGCTTCTCCGCCGTGTATCAGGTGCTCAAGGCCATGGACGATGCCGGGCGCGTGCGCCGCGGTTACTTCGTCGCCGGACTCGGCGCGGCGCAGTTCGCGATGCCGGCCGCACTCGATCTCCTGCGGTCGATGCGTGAGCCGGAGGAGGAACCGCGTACCACAATTGTGGCAGCGACCGACCCGGCGAATCCGTATGGCTCCATTCTGAAGTGGCCCGACTTATCGGAGACACGATCCGGCGGCGCACCCCAGGAGGACACCTCGACATCAGGACGAGGGCCGACGCGAACGGTGGGATCGCTGGCGATTCTGGTCGACGGGTTCGCCGCGGCGTACCTCCGTCGCGGCGAGCGCGAGCTGCTGCTGTTCCTGCCTGAGAACGAGCCGCAACGGTCGAAAATCGGGCGCGAAGTGGCACGCACGCTGATGCGACTCGCGTCGGAGCGCGAAGAAGGACGTCAGGGCATGTTGATCGCGGAGATCAACGGCGGGGCGGCCAACGCGCATCCCGCAGCACGACTGTTCGTGGACGCGGGCTTCTCGAGCACAGCCTTGGGACTGCAAGCCCGACTTCGCCGCGCGGCGGCGGGTGGCATCCGCATTGCCGGTATCGCTCGCGGAGGACCACCCATGGCCGACGATCCACGAGACCCGATGGCGGAAACGCCCGACGCACCGCGACAGTCCGACCGTGACAGTGAGCGCCTGGACGAGGCGATCAAGGGCATGGAGACCGATACGGATCCCGACAGCGCCCAGTCCGACGTCGATCGCGACGACACTATCGACGAGTAAAATCAACTCCCGACACCCAACGGCTTTCGCCGGACCAACTCCCAAAGGTGCCCGTGCCCATTGGGAGTTGGCTCATCGTTCATTTGGGAGTTGGGAGTTCGCCGTGCCGGAAGGCGATACCATTTTCCGCGCGGCGCGCGCGCTCGATCGGGCTCTCTCAGGGCAGACGATCACCAGATTCGAATCGGTTTTTCCTCATCTCACCCGCGTCGACACCGACCAACCGCTGGTTGGCCGCGCCATCGAGAAGGTGGAGGCTCGTGGCAAGCACCTGCTGATGTGGCTCAGCGGCGATCTCGTGCTGCGCACGCACATGCGGATGCACGGGTCCTGGCACATCTATCGTCCCGGTGAACGCTGGCAGCGGCCGCGCCACGAGATGCGGATCGTGCTCGGCACCGCCTCATACGACGCCGTGGCGTTCAGCGTGCCCGTGGCCGAACTCGTCACCGCCGCTGCGCTCGAGCGCAGCGAGCCCATTCGCGCGCTCGGCCCCGATCTGCTCTCTGACGACTTCGACCCCACCGAGGCGATCGGCCGACTCGAGGCGCGCGGCGACATGGACATCGCCGACGCGCTGCTCGATCAGACGGCCCTCGCCGGCATCGGCAACATCTACAAGTCGGAAGTACTCTTCGCCGCACGCATCAACCCCTTCACGCCGGTACGCGAGGTGCCACATGAACGGCTCGATGCGATTGTGGCGGTCGCGATCAGATTCATGCGCGCCAACGTCGGCGAGAGCGCCGGCGGGATCGTCACGTATCGCGGGCCGCGGCGAACGACGGGGCGGCTGGATCCCGGCGCGCGTCTGTGGGTCTACGGCCGCGCCGGTCAGCCCTGCCGCCGATGCGGCACCCCCATCTCGCGACGGAAGCAGGGACCGCACGCGCGAAGCACCTATTGGTGCGAGCGCTGCCAGCCCGCGGTGGACTGATCGACGGGAATCGGCCAGGCAAACCAGCTACAATCCGCTCGTACTACCAATGGCCCTGAGTCCGGGCATCCGGATCGGCGTGTATGAAGTGCAGTCCGCAATCGGCGCGGGCGGCATGGGCGAGGTCTATCGCGCGCGCGACACCAAGCTCGGTCGTACGGTCGCGCTGAAGGTCCTTCCCGATCATCTGGCCTCCGATGCCGACCGCCTCGCCCGATTTCTGCGCGAGGCACAGCTCCTCGCCTCGCTGAGCCATCCCAACATTGCTGGCATTCACGGGCTCGAGGACTCCGGCGGCGTCCGCGCGCTGGTGCTCGAGTTCGTCGACGGAGAAACGTTGGCGCGGCGCATCGATCGGGGTCCGCTGCCTCCTGGTGAAGCGCTGAACATCGCCAGACAGATTGCCGATGCCCTCGACGCGGCGCACGAGCAAGGCATCGTGCACCGCGATCTGAAGCCCGGCAACGTGCAGATCGCACCCGGCGGCGTCGTGAAGGTGCTCGACTTCGGGCTGGCGAAGCTCGCCAACCCGGTCGCGGAGCCACCGTCGCCCCTCTCGGCGTCGCCGACGCTGACGTCTCCGGTGCCGACGAACGTCAACGTCGTCGTGGGCACGGTGACCTACATGAGTCCCGAGCAGGCGCGCGGGCAGAACGTCGACAAGCGGACCGACATCTGGGCCTTCGGCTGCGTGTTCTACGAGATGCTCACCGGCCGCGCCGCGTTCGCCGGGCCGACCTTCTCCGACGTCATCGCCGCCATCCTCGATCGCGAGCCGGCCTGGGACGCGCTACCGCCGGCACTGCCGCCGTCGATTCGACGACTGCTCCAACGCACGCTCGACAAAGACGTGAAGCGCCGGGTACGGGATATCGGCGACGCGCGCGTCGAGATCGAAGACGCGTTACAGGGACGCGCCGAAAGCACTCCTGCGAGTGCGGCTCCGCCGCGTGGCTCGCGCGGGCGGATGTGGGCGGCCATCGCCGCGGCAGCACTCGCCCTGCTGGCGCTGGTGGCAATCCTCTGGCGTCGCGACACGCCACAGCCAGTTGCCGCGGCAGAGACGCGACTGGAGATCACCACATCGCCGACGCAGGACGTTGCCTCGATGGCGATCGCTCCAGACGGCTCGAAGGTGGCCTTCGTCGCGCCATTCGAGGGTGCACGCGCGCTGTGGCTCCGCGCCCTCAACGCCTCGGCGTCGCAGCCGCTGCCTGGCACCACCGGCGCGCTCTTGCCGTTCTGGTCACCAGACAGCCGGTCGATCGGATTCTTCGCCGACGGCAAGGTCAAACGGATCGACACCGCGGGCGGATCGGCCCAGACGTTGGCCGACGCTCCAAATCCTCACGGCGGGGCGTGGCTCGACGATGACACGATTGTGTTCACGCCTCACCAGGTCAGCCCGCTGCTCCGGGTATCGATCGGCACGCGCGCACTGGCACCGGCGACGACCCTGGACCCTGGTCATCTCGGACACATTCTTCCAAGCGGATTCTCTGGACGCCGGCTGGTGCTCTTTCAGGTTACCGGGAGGCCCGATGTTCGCGGCGCGTATGCCAGCCGGTTGGATGGTTCGGCCCCGCGCAAACTCGCCGGCATCGATCCGCCCGCCGTCTTCGGGCCTCGGGGCCACATCCTGTTCGTCCGGGGCGGCACTCTGATGGCACAGGCCTTCGACGCGGAGCGTCTGGAGGTCACGGGTACCGCCACGCGAGTGGCGGACGACATCGCAATCGATCGCAACCACTCCAGCCCGATTGGCGCATTGGCCGCCTCCGCGAACGGGTCAATCCTGTACCGCGCGACTGCGACTGGCGCCGGCCGTCAGCTGACGTGGGTCGATCGAAGCGGCACCACGACCGAAGTCGTCGGCGGAGTCGACGCCGCGCGGGTTGTGGCGGGGGCGTCACCGCTCGCCCTCTCGCCGGACGGCCGACGGCTCGCGCTCGTCCGGTCGGTGGACGGGAACAGCGACATCTGGCTCCTGGAGATGGGCCGCAACGGCGCGATGAGCCGGTTCACGTTCGATGCCGCCGGCGAAGGACTCCCCGTCTGGTCGCCCGACGGCGGGCGCATCGCCTTCAGCTCCCCACGCACCGGCGTCCTCGGGATCTTTCAACGGCCGATCGCCGGTGGCGAGGATCAGCTGGTGCTCGGTGGTCCCTTGAACAGCGCGCCGGTCGACTTCTCACCGGATGGAAAGGTGCTGCTCGCGCTGCGTGCCGATCCGGTCACGCACCTCGACATCTGGGCGGTTCCCGTGGATCCGCCGGGTGATCCGTACTCCTTGATCACGTCACCCTTCGAAGACCTCGGGCCGCAGTTCGACCCGACCGGAACCTGGGTCGCCTACCAGTCGTCGGAGTCGGGACACGACGAGGTCTACGTGCGCCCGTTCGCGCGCAATGCTGCCGCCACTCCCGTGTCTACCGGCGGCGGCATCCAGCCGCGGTGGCGGCGCGACGGCAAGGAGCTGTTCTTCGTCGGTTCGGATGGACGCCTGATGGCCACGCCGATTGCATGGTCGTCCAACCATCACGAGATCGACATGGGGACACCACGGCCGCTCTTTCAAACGCCAATCCGCCACGGCGGCCTCAGTCAGCGCGAGTACATCGTCGCGCCCGATGGACAACGATTTCTGATCGACACGCCGGTGGCCGGCACACCCGCTCCGCTCACGCTGATTCAGAACTGGAAGGCCACCACCCCCTGATTACTGATTACTGATTACTTCTTGATCAGCACCGCCCCCGTCGACATCGGCTGCACGGTGCGCCGATAGACATCGAGATAGCCGGTCGCCTTCGACATCGCCGGCTCGCCCATCGCCGCGCGGCGGGCGGCGAGCGCGTCTTCGGCCACCTCGAGATCGATCCGGCCCGCATCGACGTCGATTGAAATCCGATCGCCGTTCTGCACGAGCGACAACGGTCCGCCGATCGCCGACTCCGGCGACACTTCAGCGACGGTGAGCCCCTTGTTGCACAGGCCGGAGAGCTGACCGTCGGTCACGAAGGCCACGTCGTTCTCGAGTCCCGCCGCATACACGGCGAACACGACCCGCGAGGCCGAGCCCGCCATCGCCGGTCCGCCCTTCGGCCCGCATCCTCTGAGCACGAGCACCTGGCCCGGCTTCAACTCGCCACGCTGCACGCCGGCGATCGCGCCCGGCACGTCGTCGTAGACGAGCGCCTCGCCTGACAGTGCGGTCGGCTGGCCCGCGTGGCGCAGCCCGGGCTTCACGATCGCGCTGTCGGGCGCCAGCGTGCCTCGCAGCACGACGATCGACGCCTGCGAAGACCACGGTCGATCGAGCGGGCGAATCACGTCGGCATTGCGCACGCTCGCGGCCGCCAGCTCGTCGCCGAGCGTGCGGCCGCTCACCGTCGGCGCGCTGCAATCGAGCAGCGGCTCGAGCTGCTTGAGCAGCGCGGCGGCGCCGCCGGCATCTTCGAAGGCGTCGATCATGTCCGGACCGTTCGGCGCAACCGCGCTCAGCACCGGCACCGTGGCCCCGAGCTCGTTGACGAGCGCGAAGACGTCGACATCGAGGCCCGCTTCGACGGCTGTGGCCTGCAGGTGCTTGATGCAGTTGATCGAGCCGCTGACCGCGAGGACGGCCGCAACGGCGTTTCTGAAAGCGCCCGGCGTGAGCACGTCCCGGGGTTTGAGGTCTTCCCACACCATCTCGACGATCCGCGCGCCCGCGCGGCGCGCGGCATCGAACATCTTCGGGCTGTTGGCCAGCACTGGCGCGGTGCCAGGCAGCGTCAGGCCGAGCGCTTCGCACACGATGTGCATCGAATTCGCCGTGCCCATCCCCGCGCACACGCCGGGACCGGTGATGGCGTGATCGCACATTCCGCTCAGCTCCTGCTGCGACAGCTTCCCGAACATCGCCTGCACCGAGCCAATGAAGACCTCTTCGATGTCGACGTGCTTGCCCTGGAAATGCCCGCTCGGCTGGTAGCCGCAGACAACGAGGATGCTGGGGATGTTGAACCGCGCCGACGCCATCAGGTGCGCCGCCGGTGTCTTGTCGCACGACGACAGGCACACCATGCCGTCGAGCTGCGCGCCCTCGATGGCGATTTCCATGTCGTTGACGATGAGGTCGCGGCTGGCCAGCATGTAGCCGCCGCCGGCGCCGGCGCTGATGATGAAATCGCTTGGCGCGGCGGTGCGGATCTCGAAGGGCAGGCCGCCTGCCTCACGGATGGCGTCCTTGACGACCTTGGCGATGCCGTCGAGGTGACTGAAGCAGATCGCCAGCTCCGACGAACTGTTCACCACGGCGATCTTCGGCTTCAGCATGTCCTCGTCGGTGAGGCCGAGCGCCCGCCACTGCGCGCGCCGGACCGCCTCTCGCGGCGATCCCGGCTCGAAGTTGCTGCGAAGAACCTTCTTCGTCGTCATCATGATTGGACGTAATCTATCGCCGCTCATTGTACCGGCGACGTTCATGACCCCCGGAGGCCCACTTTGGCGATGACGCAGCCGACCGTCGACCCCGTGCTCGATCGCGGCAGCAGGCTGCTGACGAAGCGCTGGTACGCGAACTACGTCCTCGGCATGCTGACGCTCGGCTACATCGTCAACGTGATGGACCGCTCGCAAATCCTCGCGGCCTCCATCCAGTCGATCAAGCGCGAGTTCGGGGCCAGCGACTTCCAGCTCGGCATGCTGACCGGCATTCCGTTCGCTCTCTTCTATTCGTTCCTCGGCATTCCCATCGCCGCGTGGGCCGACCGCTCGAGCCGCCGCAACGTGCTGTCGCTGGCCATCGCCATGTGGAGCGCAACGACGGCGCTGTGCGGCATGGCCGTCAACTTCACGATGCTGTTTGCAGCCCGGGTCGGGACCGCGATCGGCGAGGCCGGCGGCAGCCCGCCCTCGCACTCGCTCATCTCCGACTACTTCCCGAAGATCCGGCGCGGCACCGCCTTCTCGGTCTATGCGCTCGCGGTACCGATCGGCACCGCGGCGGGTGCGGCCATGGGCGGCTGGGGCAATCAGCATCTCGGCTGGCGATGGACGTTCATCACCGTCGGCCTGCCCGGCATCCTGCTCGCGCTGATCGTCAAGTTCACCGTGCTCGAACCGCCGCGGGGGCTGTCTGACGGCGTCTCGCGAACCGCGGCCACGGAAACACCGGGCATGATGGAGGTGCTGCGGTTCCTCTGGCGCCGCCGGTCGTTCCGGCACCTGAGCCTCGCGGCGGCATTGCACTCCGTCGTCTGGTACGCCAGCGGCGCGTTCAACAACGCGTTCCTGCAGCGCTCGCATGGGATGACGGTGGCGGAAGCGGGCTACTGGATCTCGACCCTCGCGCTGATCAGCGGCATCGGCACCTTCTTCGGCGGCGTCGCCTGCGATCGTCTCAGCGCGCGTTCGAAGGATCGACGCTGGTATCTGTGGATACCGGGGGCCGCGACACTGCTGTGCGTGCCCTTCCAGTTCCTCGCGTATCTGTCGCCGTCCACAAGCGTGGCGTTGCCCTCGTTCGTCGGCCTCATGTTCATGGCCGCGGTGTTCTTCGGGCCGTCGTTCGCGATGACCCAGTCGCTGGCCACGCTGCGGATGCGATCGGTGGCGACCGGGCTGCTGCTGTTCATCCAGACGCTCATCGGCAACGGCCTCGGGCCGTCGGCCACCGGCTTCATCAGCGACTGGCTCGCTCCGTCGCTGCAGCGCGACTCGCTGCGCTACGCCCTCGTCATCATCGGCGTCGTCAACGTCTGGGCGGCCGTGCACTATGCGCTCAGCGCCCGCACCCTGAAGCAGGACCTCGAAGCCACCGAACGGCTCGCCTCGGCATGATCCTCACCGACGACGAGAAGGCGATGCTCGATGGCCGGGAAGGCCAGGCGCGGCAGAAGGCGATGGACCTGCTGGTGCGGTACGCCAACGCCCTCGGCGCCGAGCGCTTCGTCGACGTCACCAACGTTGCCGGGGTGCCCGGCTCGGCGAACGCGTTTCTGCAGAACTACTATCGCGACAAGGATGCCGGCGCGCACGACGCGATCTTTTCGTATTTCGATCTCGATGCCGACGAGCCGGTCGAGATGGCGCCGCCCAAGGTGCCGACCGCGCACCTGCAGGGTGGCGCCGATCCCGAACAGTGGCAGACGCTCGGCGTGAAGGTCGAAGTCTTTCGCAACCACCAGGAGCGCGAGGCCTTCGCCGCCCGCAACGGCGTGGAGATCCTGAAGACCTGCACACCGTACCTGGCCGGCAATCGTCCCGCGCGTGGCGAGCACTGCGCGTGGATGGAATCGTCCGCGGTCATTTATTGCAACTCCGTGCTCGGAGCGCGGACCAACACCGAAGGGCGCGAGAGCACGAGCGCGGCGATGCTCACCGGCAAGGTTCCCGACTGGGGCTTGCACCGCGACGAGCCGAGGCTCGGCACGCATCGCATCGACGTCGACATCGACGTCGAGTCGGTGCTGGACTGGGGCATGCTCGGGTACTACGTCGGCGACATGGTGCAGGAGCGTATCCCGGTCGTGACCGGAAGACACTCGAGTCCAGACCTGGTGCGATTCAAACACTTCGGTGCCGCGGCATCCACGACCGGCGGCGTTGAGATGTATCACATCGTCGGCGTGACACCGGAGGCCAGCACCCTCGACGCGGCGTTCGGCGGCCGGCGGCCCGTCGAACGATTCACCTACGGCGACGCCGAGCGCCGTCGCGTTTACGAGGCGCTCAACGCCAACGGCCGCAGCACCGACGTGGATTACGTGATGCTCGGATGTCCGCACGCGGCGCTCGAACAGATCGCCGAAGCCGCGCGGCTCCTCGACGGCAAGACCATCAGCACGAACTGCCGGCTGTGGCTGTTCACCTCACGAGCGGTGAAGCTCGAGGCCGAGCGCGCCGGCTACGTTCAACCGATCGTTGATGCCGGCGGCGTGGTCATCACCGACACGTGCTCGGCATTTGCACAGGCCCTTCCCCCCGGCACCCGGGTGGCGGCGCTCGATTCCGCCAAGCAGGCGCACTACCTGCCCGCCATCATGGGAATCGAAGCCTGGTTCGGCACCACGACCGACTGCATCGAGGCGGCGCTCACCGGCCGATGGCGGGGCGAGCTGCGATGACCACGCAGACGCGGATCGTACTGCAGGGACGCGGCGTTGTCGGCGGCAGAGCCGAAGGCGAGGCGCTGGTCACACGTCAGACGATTCCCGGCTGGGGCGGTGTGAATCCGGTTCAGGGCGTGATCACCGAAACGCGACACGAGCTTCGCGGCGTGAGCTTCAAGGACAAGGTGCTCGTCTTCCGCGGCGCCAAGGGCTCGTCGGGCTGGTCGGCGATGTATCACACCGCGCGGCTCGCCGGCAGCGCCCCGCGCGCGCTGGTGTTCAACGAGATGACCACCAAAGTTGCACTCGGCGCCGTCGTCATGCGCGTGCCGAGCGTGACGGATTTGGATCAGGATCCGCTCGACGTGATCGAGACCGGCGATTGGGTGATCGTCGACGGCGATCGAGGAGTTGTCGAGGTCGTCAAGAAACGGGTGTAGGCAGGTCTTCAGACCCGCCTCGCCAAAGTCGACCGGCTACTTGCCCTTCAGAATCTGCGGCCAGTTGAGAACCACCGTGACAGCGTTGGCGGTGGCTCCTGTTCCACCACCACGATCGACTTGATCGGCAATCGTACCGGCCAGACCGCCGCCCGTGAGGGCACCGTCGCCAGCTTGCGAGATCAGAAACCGCTGGCCGTCGGCGGCAACCGCGTAACGGTGATATGGCGGGTGGTCCGTGCCGAGAGCCATTGGGGCAAAGCCGAAGAGGACTCGTGGGACGCCGGGCTCGAGCGACGAACCGACGACCCGAATGGCGGCAGCGTGCATGCTGTTGTTGAAGGTGAAGTACAGCTCTTTGCCGTCGCGCCGCCACCGCGGGTACTGCCCGCCATCCGTTGACACCTGCCACTTGCCAGGACCGTCGGGAAACGGTCTGACGTAGATTTCGTTGCGGCCGGATTCGTTGGACTGAAACGCCATCCACTTTCCATCCGGCGAGACCTGGGGATTGACTTCGGTGGCCGGCGACTGCAGCAGCGGAAACGGCTTCTTGTCGCCGCTCACCGGCACGGCCCAGACGTCCTGGCTGTTCCCGGTCGCGTCGTAGACGATCAGCTTCCCGTCCGCCGACCACGACATCGGCTCCATCGTCGTCGTGGACTCGACGATCAACTCGTCCGCGGACGCTCCGTCGACCGGCTTCACGTAGATACCCGACTTGCCGCTTCGCGTCGAGGCAAACGCGACCCGTGTGCCATCGGGCGACCAGATCGGGCTGGCATTCTCCTGCGTGGGATCGAACGTCAACCGCTGCATCCGACCCTGGGCAACGTCGAAGAACCAACTGTCGCCACCGGTGCCTTGATGGCGATGAATGGCCACGCGCTTGCCGTCGGGCGCGAGGTCGATCGAGGCATACCCGCCAGGCGTCGCAATCGCGGCGGTTCGCTCGCCGCTGCGATTGAACCAGAAGAGCGAGCGCTGCTCCTCAGGAGAGGCGACCGGCGACGACGCACTTCCAGCCACTCTGTACGCCAACACGCCGGTCTGCGAGACCGCGAACGCGGCCCACTTGGCGTTGAAACTCACAGCGGCGGCGACGGCAAGCATCGAGACACCGCTGGCCACCCGAATCGGCTCCCCCTGGAGCGACAGCGCGTCGGCGTCGAAGGCCTGTGCGAAGACCGTGTCGCCGCGGTTGAAGACCAGGTAACCCGGAGCCGCGTAGACCGTCTTGGACTCGACAGCGAAAAGACGTTTGCGCTCGGTCGAGTCGAGCGTTCCCACATAGACCGCGCTCTTGGCTGGCTGTGACGACACGGCCAGGAACAGGTAATGGCGCCCGTCGGGAAGGAAGACCGGTGCCACATGGTTGGTCTCCTGGTTGGCGGGGTCGAGCGCTGTGATCGGCGCCGGTTGGCCGCCGGCGGCGAGCACGCGCTGGATGAGGCCGCCGTCGGGAAAGAGGATCACGCCGTCGCGGTTCCACGTGCCGGAGGAGAACGGCGGGTGCGCCTCGGCAATGATCTGCGGCGGGCCGCCGCCGATGTCGGCTCGCATCAACTTACCGCTCTGGCTAGTGCCCTGGTCGAAGTAAGCCATCGAGCGGCTGTCGGGCGACCAGAACGGCTGAAACGGGGTGCCGCCGATCAGCGTTTGCGCGGTCACCGAATCGAGCGACTGCCCCACGGTTGCACCGGCGTTGAAGGAGGAAGTGACCCAGCGGCCGTCGGGCGACACGGTCAAGGGTGTAGTTGCCGTCGGCAGACCCGCGGCAACGAAGCGGACCAACTCCGGTTCCGCCGCCGGTCTCAACCTCGCGAACGTCACCGGCGTCAACGCCAGCGCCATCACCGACACGACCGCGAGTCCCGCCCAGATTGCACGGTCCTGTTTCTTACGCGTCGCGGAGCTGGGAGCGGTGGCGTTCACCGTGCCTGCGTGCGCCAGAATCCACTGCAGCTCCGTCATCACGTCGAAGGCCGTCTGCAGGCGTTGTTTCGGATCCTTGCTGAGGCAACGCCCGATTACGTACTGGAGCGCCGGCGGCACGCCAGGCCGCACTTTCGAGGCGGGTTCGGGCTCGACCGTCTGCACCGCGGCGATGAGCAACGCCTGTGTCTTCTCGCGGAACGCGGCCACGCCCGTCACCATTTCATAGAGCATGGCGCCGAACGCAAAGATGTCGGTGCGGGCGTCAATCACACTGCCCGCCAGTTGCTCCGGCGCCAGATACGGCGCGGCGAACGTCGGCACCGCGGACAAGACGTGCAGCGACGTGCGCGTCGGCGTCAGCGACATCGGATCGACCGGGCCGTCTGTGACCGCCGTCGTCGCCAGGCCGAAGTCGAGGAGCTTTGGCCCCGCCGGGGTCAGCATCACCACCGAGGGGTTCAGCCCGCCGTGAACGACACCCTGCCGGTGCGCCTTGTCGAGCGCATCCGCGATCGCGATTCCCAACGAGAGCGCCTCGGCGAGATCGAGCGGCCCTCGCGCGAGGCGCGCCGCCAGGCTTTCTCCCTCGACGAGCTCGGTCACCACGAAATGTGTCGACGGCGCCTCGTGACCGACCTCGACGACGGCGGAGAACTGCGGATGCTTCAACGAGGCGATCGCCTGCGTCTCGCGCTCGAGGCGAGCCCGCAGCGCCGGATCGGTGGCGAATTCCGCGGGCAGCACCTTGAGCGACACGAGCCGGCTGTGGCGCGTGTCCGATGCTTTGTATCGTTGGTCTGCGGTCTCGCCAATCGGGACCAGAACCTCGTAGGGACCGAGTCGCGTCCCCGGTGCAAGAGACATGGCGGTTCCCTATCTTTTCAACGCATTCGTCCAGTTGAGGACGACGGTGATCGGGGCGGTGGAGCTGGACGTGATGCCCGCGGACGAGCGGCGATCGGCGGTGACGTCCGCGAGCACGCTGCTTATTGCCGCATTAATGCCGGCGCCACGGCCGCGCCCGAACCCGGCCGCCAGGCTCTCGAACTGCGGCAGCAGGAATCGGCTGCCGTCCGCCGATACCGCAAAGGCGTGTGATTGCCCGCGCGGGTGCGCGCTGCTCACGAAGTACGACTGGAAGAGCACATGCGGAACCTCTCGATGCAGCGAGGGTCCGTCCATGCGGAGTTCGGACGCCATCATCGAACCAAGCGACACCAGGCTCATGAAGTACAGCTCTTTCCCATCGCGGCGCCAGCGCGGGAAGACGCCACCGTTCACCGACACCTGGATCTTGCCCGGGCCTTCCGGAAACGGCCTGATGTAGATCTCGCTCCGACCCGTTTCGTTGGAGCTGTAGGCCATCCACTTGCCGTCGGCTGAGATCTGCGGGTTGCGCTCGTCGGCGGGCGTCTGCAGGATCGGCACCGGCTTCTTCTCGCCAGCGGTATCGACGCTCCAGATGTCGCCGCCGGTCCGCGCGTCGCTCGACGAGTAGACCAGGCGCGTACCCGCCCACGTCATGGGCATTACCGGCGCGTCGGACTCGAGGATGAGCTCCTCGGCCCGTGAGTTGTCGGCAGGCTTCACGTACAACCCGCGTTTGCCGCCACGCTGCGAGCTGAAGGCGATACGGCTCCCGTCGGGCGACCAGATCGGCGACGCGTTGTCCTGTGCCGCATCGAACGTGAACTTCGACGGAGTGTTCTGACCGAGCTCGAAGATCCACACGTCGCCGCCGCCGACGTCGTGGCGATGCACGGCCGCGCGCTTGCCGTCGGGTGACAGATCAACCCCGGCCCATTCGGCTGGTTCACCGGCCGGCTGGCCCGCGCCGGTACGCGCGACCCACAGCAATGGTCGTCCGCCGACGGAGCCGGGAGCGCGCTGACCGGCGGTCGAGACGCTCTGCCGCGGTGGCTCGTTGCGGAAGAGCAGCACGCCGCGCGTGACCGCAAATGCGGCGGCACCGGAGTCGCCGTAGGGAAGCCCGTCCGCCAGACGGACAACCTCTCCGGACAGCTTCAGGCCAGCCGCATCGAACGCCTGCGCGTAGAGCGTCCCGTCGCGGTGAAAGAGCAGGTAGCCCGGATCGGCATACACCGCATTGGACTGCGCCTCGACGAGACGCGTGGCCGCGGGCGAATCGAGCGCGGCTGCGTACACAGCCGCCCCTGGATCTTTCGCGTCGCGTTTCTTTCGTGCGCCGGCGAGGAAGAGATAGTGCCGGCCGTCGGGCAGAAAGTACGGTTCGCGTGGCCGCTGTCTGGCAAGAGCCGGATCGAGATCGATCGGTGCTGGCTGACCGCCGGCGGCAAGCACCCGTTGCAGCCCGGTGCTCGATGCGAACAGAATCACCCCGTCTGCGTTCCAGGTGCCGCCGAGAAGATCGGGCGTTTCGCAGACGTTCTGCGCCGCCCCTCCGGCCACCTCCACGCGCTTGAGACTGCCGCCGGCAAAGAAGCCCACCGATCGGCTATCGGGCGACCAGAACACGCGGCTGGCGCCCTCTGTGCCGGCGAGCTTCTGCCCCACTTCCCGATCAAGTGGACGGACGAACACTGCCGTCGACCCGCCGTCGCTGCCGGCGTAGGCGATCAGGCGTCCGTCGGGTGAGACCGACACCGCTTCGCTGACCGGCATGTCCGGCACGCTGACGAGAAAACGCGTCGTCGGTCGCTCGCTGTCGCCCTTCGGAATGACGAACGCAGTCACCGACATGGCGACGACCAGCAGCGCGACGACGGCCAGCGCCAGCTGCGCGATGGTGATGCGCCGCCCGTCCCCGGCTTCGATGGACTTGACTCCCTCGAGCTCCCCACCGGCAATCCATCGCAGCTTCCACAGAACATCCGTGGCGGTCTGCAATCGCTGCTCGGGATCCTTCGCCAGGCACCGCTCGACGAGAAAATCAATCGCCGGCGGTATCGACGGCTGCGTCTTCGCGATCGGCTCGGGCTCGGTCGAGATGATCGCCGCGATCAGGTGCGCCTGGCTCTTGCCCTCGAACGCACGCTTTCCGGTAACCATCTCGTAGAAGACGGCACCGAACGCGAAGATGTCGCTGCGCGCGTCGGCGTCCTTGCCTTCGAGTTGCTCGGGCGACATGTATTGCAGAGTGCCGAGGATGGTGCCAGGGGCAGTCGCACTGAGGCCGGCCGCGGTGATCGGCGCGCCTGACGGCGACGCTTTTGGCGTCTCCTTGATCTTCGCGAGGCCGAAGTCGAGGAGCTTGGCCCCGCCCTCAGTGAGCATCACGTTGCCCGGTTTCAAATCCCGATGCGTGACGCCCTGCCCATGCGCTTTCTCGAGCGCGTCGGCAATGGCAATGCCCACCTTCACGGCATCGTCGAAGGGCAGAGGACCGCGCGCCAGGCGCGCCGCCAGCGTCTGACCCTCCAGGTACTCCATCACCAGGAAGTCGGTGTCGCCCTGACGGCCCACATCGAACAGCGTGCAGATGTGCGGGTGATTGAGTGCCGCGATCGTCTGCGCTTCGCGGTCGAAGCGCTGCTTCATCTCGGCGTTGTCGGAGAAGTGCGGCGGGAGAACCTTGATCGCGACAGTGCGGTTCAGACGCGTGTCGGTCGCTTTGTAGACCTCGCCCATGCCGCCGGCGCCAAGCGGCGACATGACTTCATAGGGACCGAGCCGTGTTCCGGCCGCCAGGGACAAACCGCGGAGATTATAGATGAGTCGGTGACGGCGGGTCCGCTCGAAAACGCTGGCGCGGGACCCGCCCTACACAAGATTCTCTCGAAGTCTGTTCTGCAATTCCTTCATGTCGATCTGATGCACCGGCCGATCGCCAGCAAGATCAAGCGCGTGCGCGGCGGCAGCGCCCATCGCGATACACGGGCCCATTACGCGAATCGCCGAGAGCGCCCTGACATCGGCGTCGACGCAGCGCCCGGCGGCGACGATGTTGTCGGCGTCGCGCGGGATCATGCAGGAGAGCGGGATGTAATAGACGTGGTCGGCCGCGAACTTCTCCCAATGGACCAGGCCCGGTGAGTCGTGCAGCTCGACCCACCACGCGCAGCGCGCGGCCGCATCGTCTGGACGTGACCCCGTCCGGATCTCGTCGAGCGTCAGCTGCCGCCGAGAGACGATCCACCGCGTCTGCCGGAGTCCCGGGTTGCCGTACACGCGAACGGTGGCGTTGGCGAAGATGGCGGGAAACTCGGCGCGCAGGAACCGGACGACGTTGTCCGCCTGGCGGCGGCCTTCGAACACCATCTGCGCCGCGGCCAGCGGATCGAGCGGCGTCTCGAAGTGGCTGATGTTCGCCAGCATGAAGTTCTTGCCGGCGAAGTGCATGAGAAAGCCGTCGTGACGAACCAGTCCGTACGCGGCGCCGCGCTCGGCGAGCCGTCGATGGACGTCCTTGATGACCAGGTCCTTGACCGCCGTGATGTCGTAGTTCTCGATGAGGAAGTTGAGCGAGCCATAGACTGGCGCGTCTGGCTCGCGGACTTCCAGACCCGCCTCGAAGGACAGCGTCGCATCACCTGAGGCATCGACGTAGCCGGCGGCCTCGACGCGCACAGGACCAAAGCGCGTCGCGAAGTCGATGTGGCGCACGCGCCGATTCTCGAACGACACGCCGGTCAACACGGCACCAACCAGCGCCTGCACCCCGGCCTCCTCGATCTTCCGGTCGATCCATCGTCCCAGTCTGACCTCGTCATACTGAAACGTGATCGTGCCGGTCATCGACACGCGTCGATTCATCGCGCCCTCGGCGGTGAGGTCCGCAATCATCGCGTCGGCGATGCCGTGCGTGATCTGGTACGGCTGCTCGCCATGCGTGTACAAACCGATGATCGTGCCGATGATCGAGCCGACCGCCTGGCCACCAAGTGACGGCGCGGCGTCGACGATGACCACACGGCGGCCGCATGTTGCGGCCTCGAGGGCCGCCGACACGCCGGCGATGCCGGCGCCGAGGACGCAGATGTCGGCGGTGACGGTCTTCATCGGGCGCGTAACGGCGCGGGTGACGCGGGCAGCGACAGTCGGCTCCACGGCAGTGATTCTAAAGGAACAGGGCCAGCTCGCCGAGCGCCGTGGAGGCGACGAGATACGGCTGGTTCACTCGCAGCGCCACGGTGCGCGTGGCCGCGAACAGATTGCGAGCGGATCGATGTGCGGCGCGCCGCTCGTCAGCCGACGCTGCTGACGACACATATCCCCACATATGTTCCAGCGCGTTGACGAGGCTCGGACGCGGCGGCGCGAGGCGAAGCAGGTGGACCAGCTCCTCCGCCATCTGCGAGAGATCGGATCCCCGACGCAATCTGGCGACGCGGCGACCGAGTATCCGGTACTCGTTCACGTCCCGCGCCATGACCGAGTACTTGTGCTGTGCCCAGAGCTCGTGCGGCGATCGAGGCAAGGCGATCCGACCCTGCTCGCGGTGGCGATACTTCGCCGCCAGGAGCGCGTATTGAGCCGACGGTGGGGTCACGAACACACGCGGCCATCGCATGCGGCCACGGCAGACGAGCGGCGTCCGATCGACGTAGCCACGCAGCTGCATCTCGGCGGCGAGCTGCGCGTGACGATGCGTGAGACCCGAAAGGCACGCGATCCAGCGCACGGTTTCCGGATGGCGCGAGTAACCGTCCTTGCCGTCTACGAGTATCGAGTGAAGGCCGTGAAGCTCGCGATGCTCGCCGAGCAGGCTCTGACGATTGAGGTATCCCGGAGGGACGTCCCAGACGCGCATGGCTGATCTGAATCAGCGCAATGCGCGCTCGTGGTACGCGAACACGCGCTCGATGAACGCGGCGCGGTGCGTCATATCCTTCAGCCGCTCTTCATCGTCAACCGGCAGATCGGGCAGCGAGGCGATCAGCGCTTCGGCAAAGAGCCCTCGACCGGCCGGCGTCGACGGCGCAGAGTTGACGCTCACGTCGTGCGGGCCGCAGCTCGGTGACCGCGCCTTGAGCACGAAGCCGGCGAGCCGGTGGGCGCGCAATTCATCGATTCGACGGGCGCCGAATTCAACCATCGCCATCGTCCAGTCGGTGCGACTGGTGACGCCGACGAGCCGCACGCGCGCGGATGCCGACGGCACCCCGTGCCGGGCGGCCACGAGCTGAATCGGCTCGCGCGGCACACCCATCCCGATTTCCACTTCGGGGCAGACCGGCACGAGCTCGACGAGGAGACTGAGGACCGAGACGAGGCTCGAGTCGAACTTGTGGCCGCCGTCGTAGCGCACCTCGTCGCCGAGGAGGCAGCGGGAAATGCCGACGCGCGGACGATCGCCGCTCACAGCAGCTTACCGACCGGGCCGAGATCGAGATTGAGATCGTTGGGATCGAGTCCGAACTTGAGCGCGATGTCGCGCACGGTCTCCTCGAGCTGCATGAGCGCCCGGCCCACGTCCTCGGTCTGCTCGTCGGTGAACGTGCCCGCTTCCATTCGCCGGATCGCCTGTCGTTCCAGCAGCTGCCGGATGAACTCGACCAGCGTCAGCACGAGCTGCGCGACCGACCGCTGGACGTCGTCGGGATCGGCGTTCCAGCGCGGCGGCGCTTTACTGGCCGCGCGCTCGAGTTCCTTGCGGAGCGATTCGAGCTCGGCCACCTCGGCCACGGTGACCGCGCCGGCTCGTGCGATCACCCGCTTTCGCGCGCGGGACTTCGGTGCAGCCGGGCGCCCGGCCTTGCGCGCCCCTGGGCGCCGAAGCCTTGGCGGAGGCGGCTTACGCGTCGCCATTGGTGAACGCGTACGCGGGGAACGGACCGCTCAGCACGAGGCGAAGGTGGCTGCCGGAGGCCGCGGCACGTACCGCGCGCTCGTATGCCGCGACCGACGACCGCGGAATGAGGTGATAGATCGTCGCCACCGTGCCGCGCTTCTCCACGCGCTCGTCCCGCACCCAGCGGGTCACCGCCTGCTGCACCGGCTCGAATCCCGGAACCGCCCGGGCACGTGTGGCCGCGGCCGCTTTCTCGCGCAGGTAGCCCCGCCCAGAGGAGCGATCACTGTGGGGCGGGCCGTCAAGGCCCGTCCGGAGCGATGCCGACGATCCACCCTCGGCTTTCGGCATCACGACGCGGATGGTCATCTGCACCCGGTTGCGCACCTGCTTCAGTGCGCGCGAGAAACCCGACGCCCGCGACCGCAGGATCAGGGCGAGCTCCTCGTCGCCGGTCACGAACGTACCGAATTGCGCCGGCAGCACCGCGGCGCATCGCGCCGCGATCGAGTGAATGGTTCGATCGTAGCGCTCGAGCATGGCCCGCGACGGCCGCGGCACGCGAGCGACGTCACCGATCGCGGCATACAACCGGCCAACGCGGACGAAGCGGATCGGCTCCGCCATGATGCCGGTGACCCGCCCGCGCGGCGGCGCGCTGGTCACCGCGTAGACGCACATGGTCACCGCCGCCGTCTCTGCGCCAGCGCCGCGAGCCGCCGGGCATGCCGCGCGCTGTGCCGCCTGATCACGTCTGGATCTTCATCGGGCAATACCCGGTCCGCAGCACAGAGCAGCAACGACACCCGCGCGTAGACCAGATCGACCTGCGCCAGCGCAATGGTGACGTCGCCGGTCAGCACCACGCCCTTGCTGAGCACGTTGTCGACGACATCGAGCAGCGACGCATCTTCGCCGCCGAGGACGATCTCGGAGTCGCTGGGCTCGGTCGGCTCGCGCCGTCGCCTCGTCGTCATGCGGTCCTCTTGCCCGTCTTCTTGCTCGGCCGACGCCGGCGGCGAGCCGGCGCATGGTCGATGAAATTGTATGGCGGCCAGGGACCGGTCAACGCGACGGCCAACCCCGCTGCGCGCAAGCGCGGCATCTCGCGCCGCAGCGCGGATCGGAAGGCGGCCGCGTCTTTGTGCGGTACGAGGAACGCCGCGTCGAGCAGCAGCCGTGAACCCGGCGCCGCCTGCTCGGTGGCGGTCCGCCGGCTCGCATCGCTTGCCGCGCGCGACATCGTCTTGAAAAGGCGATCGGCCTCGCGTCGAGCGGCGGTGAGTTGCACGCGATTGACGTTCAGCAGATCGCGCTTGCGTGCGAGATAGGCGACGCCGTCGGTGATTGAGTCGCCGCGCGCCCGCCTGGTCTGCGCATGCTGCTTCTCCACCGCGTCGCGGCTGCTCTTCTCGTCGAAGGTCACCCGGATCCCCCACTCGACTCGTCCCCCGACGGCGTCGAGGATCGCGGTGATGCGCCGGCGGTCGCGCACGACGTGCTCGATCGCCCGCTCGTCGGATCGGAAGAGCGTGAACAGCTGCATCGGCAGCAGGGCGGGCGTCCGCAGAAACGATTCCACCACTTCTTCATGGGCCAGCGCGCGGCGGCCGACCCAGTCCAGATCCTGCAGGCCGCGGGCAAGCGCGGCTTCGTCGAACCGCCCCGCCTCGACGTTCGCGGCAATCAGCCAGAGCCCCTGGCCACAGTCGAGCGCGCGCACCGGGCCGCCATCGAACCCGGTGGGCGACACCTGCCGGATGGCAGGCCGCTTGGCGCTGCGCACCAGGCAGAACACGTAGGTGAGCGCCGAGGTCACGGCCTCCGCAGTCTACGACGAGCGGGGGCTTTGGTGCGGGCGGGCGTGGTCCGCTTTCGCGAGGCGGCGGGCCGACGTGAAGTCGCCTGCCGGCGTGCAGGACGCTCAGGCGGCGGGTCGAGCACCGAGATCGCCTGATCGCTCTGCGTCTGCACGATGTTGCCTTCGGCGGGCGTGTGTTCGATGACGGTCGTGTGGGGCGTGTCGGCCGGATCGTGGAAGTCTCCGGACACCGAGGCTTCCACCTGGAAGTGGCTGTCCTCGAACGTTTCCATCGGCTGGGCGCCGCTCATCGCCAGCGGGCCGGCGCCTTCGCGGCGCTCCTTGATTTCGCGGATCCGGGCGAGCAGGTCCGCCTCCAGCTCGCCGAACTCCTCGTCGCTGATCTCCCCCATCTCGCGGCGCATCTCGGCTTCGAGCAGCTGCTCGCGCAGCACCGAGTCGTCATTCATCTCGGCTTCAGCGGCGGTGATGACCGTCTTGATGGCCCACTGAATGCCGGAGATCATCAACGAGTCGAGGAGAAACACGTCAATTTCCAACGCCCAACGGCTGTCGCTCGACCAATTCCCAAGCAGCCCGGTTTGGGAGTTGGGAGTTGGGACGATGCGAAGCGGGTTGGGAGTTCATCAGTGTTGTCCCGCTCTCTCGAGTTTCAACCTGATGTTGACGAAGTTGTACGGCGGCCACGGCCCCGTGTACTTGAACGTCAGTTTGTCGAAGTGCGAGGCGATTTCCTTGATGCGCCGATCGAAGGCCTGCTCCTGGTCGCGCTGCACCAGGAACGCGGCGTTCATGATCATCTTGTCGCCGATCGCGCGGTTGACGCGTGAAGCCACCGACACGTCGCGCAGCCGCTGCAGGAACTCGGCGACGTAGCGTTCGGAGCGCCCCTGCAGCGCGGTGTCGATCAGCCGGCCGTATTGCATGCGGGCGAAGTAGGTGGAGCCCTTCTGCGAAGAGATCTCCGACTTCAGGCGGTGAATGTCTTCGTCTTCCGTCTCGATCGCCCGGATGATCTCGTCGCGGTCCCACAGCACCTTGAGACCGAACTCGAGCTTGTCCCTCATCTTGTTCAGCACGTCGGCGAACGCGTCGTACGCCGACTTCAGCAGCTCGAGAATGTCGTCGCGGGTCTTGAAGATGGTGCCGAACGACATCGGGATGACCGTGTGGTCGCGCATCACCGTCTCGTTGACGCGCTCGTGCGCCAGCACGTTCTCACGCGTGGAATCGAGCGGGGCGATCGGCACGTCGGACACGACCGCGGCCATATCCTTGAAGTTGATCGTGTAGACGTCCGCCCACTGCTCGTCCATGCCGATGGCGCCGAACTTCAGCGACTGACTCGCGCGGATGATGCAGTAGACGTAACGGCCGCGGCCGCTGGCGCGATCGACGTCCGGCATGCTCGGCTTCGGCGCGCGCTCGACCACGCGCTCGACGCGCGTCTCGGTGCCTCGCACTTCGGTCTCGTGCGTGACGCGGGTGAGCACCTCCGCCGGAGGCGCCGGAGCCTTCGACGCGGCGTTGCGTGCCCGCGGCGCCTGCACCGCGCTGCGGACGTCGCCATTGCCGCGGTTCTGCATGCTGCGGGGCATGGCTGCCCCCTGGGGGCGCGACGCGCGCGCCTTGGCGGGCGCCGCCTTGCGGGGCGCGGATCGCGCCGCGCCTCCGGAGCGTGCCGAGTGAGACTTCGCCTTCGCCATGTGTCCCTTAATCCTTTGCTTACACCGATTTCACGGCATTCAACATCCGTCTCACCTCGACGACCAGGTCGTCGGGAAGACAGGGCTTGGTGACGAACGAGTCGCATCCCGCGTTCTTCGCACCCTCGGACGCTCCGGCCAGCGCGTGGCCGGTGAGCGCGACGATCGGAATGTGTTTCGTGCTGTCTTCCGCCTTCAACCGTCGGGTCGCCTCCCAGCCGTCCATGCCGGGCAGGGACAGATCCATCAGGATCAGGTCGGGCTTCAATGCGAATGCCTGATCGACCGCTTCGTAGCCGTTGCGGGCCTCGGCTACGCGAAAGCCTGAGAACTGCAGGTACTCCGCGTACATCTCGCGCGCGTCCTGATAGTCGTCGACGACGAGAATCAAGGCGCCTTTCTGATCGCTCATGGTGCTACTTCCAGAGGAATGGCCAGCGTAAAGGTCGAGCCCTGGCCGAGACCGCTGCGCAGAGTGATGCGGCCGCCCAGGGCGTTGGCGAGGCGGCGGCAAATCGCCAGACCGAGGCCGGTGCCGCCATACTGGCGCGACGGCGAGTCGTCCACCTGGCGGAAGTCTTCGAAGATCTTCTCGTGGTTCTCCGGCGAGATCCCGATACCGGTGTCGCTCACCGACACCAGCGCGGTGCCGTCGTCGAGCCTGAACGCGACGGCAATTTCGACCGTGCCCTGGTGCGTGAACTTCAGCGCGTTGCTCAACAGGTTGACGACGATCTGCTTCACCTTCTGGCGGTCGCTCAGCACGATCGGCGGCTCATCGGCGAGCCGCGGCGTCACCGTGAGGCGCGAGCGGTCGATCACCGGCGCCAGCTCGGTCATCACCTCGGGCACCAGCTCGTTCAGATTGAACTCGCTGATCTGCATCGGCATCTTGCCGGCTTCGATACGGGTGATGTCGAGAATCTCGTTGATGATCGTCAGCAGGTGGCGGCCGTTCGAGTCGATGCGCGTCAGCTGCCGCTTGATGTTCGGCGGCAGATCGCCGGCCACGCCCTGCAGCAACATGTGCGTGTAGCCGAGGATGGCGTTGAGCGGCGTCCGGAACTCGTGCGACATGTTCGCCAGGAACTGCGACTTCAGCCGTGACGCCTGCTCGAGCTCGATCGCCTGCCGCCGCAGCAGCTCGTTCTGCGTCGCCAGTTCCGCGGTGGCCGACTGGACGCGCATCTGCAGTTCGTCCGACGCCACCTTCAACTGTTCGTAGAGCCGGGCGCGCTCGAGCGCCTCGCGGCGATCGTGCAGGATCGTGACCACGGCGGTCAGCTCGCCCGTCTCGGTCATCACCTTGCCCGAGATCGCTTCGACCGGAATCGGCTCGCCGGTCATCGGGTTGGTCAGGCCGATCTCGCCGCGCCGGATCTCACCGGGACCGCTCTCGCCGAGCAGCAGGCCCGAGATGAACGACGAGAAGTGCGCGTCGTTCGCCTGTACCGTGCGCTGCGCCGTCTCGTCGGCGTCGAGGGTGACCGTGAACAGTTCTTCGGCGGGGGCGTTCATCAGCACGGTGGACCCGCCGGAATCCGTGACGATGATCGGGTCGGCCACCGAGTCGATGATCAGGTTCAGGCGATCGCGCTCGGCGCGCGACGCCGCTTCGGCCACGCGCAGCTTCTGGTAGTTCTCTTCGATCTGCTCGGTGGCGCGGCGGAGGTCGGTGATGTTGCGCAGCACCGACACGATCCCGGTCCCCTCGCGCGGATCTTCGACCGTGGTGCTCAGCACCTCGAACAGCAGGTCGGAGCCGTCGCTCGGATCGACCAGCAGCAGTTCGCGCGCTTCCGACGGCATCTCCACCGCCGTGCGCGACAACGCCGCCGAGAACAACATGTTGTTCAACTCGACGGCGCGGCGGCGGCCTTCGGTTTCTTCTTCGGTCGCGGCAAACAGCTTCTCGGCGCGGGCGTTGGCGACGATCAGTCGACCCTCGGTATCCGTCAGCAGAATCGGGTCGCTGACCGAGTTGATGATCGTGAAGAAGAGCGCGCGCTCGCGGCGGAGCCGCCGCGTCTCCTCGGCAAGACTGCCGCGGCCGCGAATCTGCTCGATCTTCTGGCCGAGCACGGTGGCCAGCCACGTGACGTCGGGCGTCTCGACGCTGCCGCCGCGCAACAGCAGGAGACCCACGGCGCCTTCTTCCTCGTGGCGCACGCCGCGCAAGGGGATCGCCGTGAAGGGGTTGTTGCCGAAGGGAGTGACCGGTCGGGTGCGGCTGGCGTGCCCGTTGCTCCGCCCGCTGCGGAACATGGTGGGATGGGGACCCGTGAGGGCGGCCACCAGCGAATCGGTGCGATCGGCCAGCGGCCAGGCAAAGAGCTCGACGTCTTCGACCGGCACGCCGAATCCGGAGATGCCCACCAGCGTGGCCGCATCGCGATCGACGGCGAGGCAGACGGAGCGCGGAATGCGCGCGTAGCGGGCGAGCCAATCGAGGCTGGCGTAGGCACAGCGTGCGAGGTCGTCGTGATGCGCGAGGTAGTACTCGAGCAGCTCGAGGCGCGCGGCCGAGTTGACGATCGGCACGGGGGCGCCGCGCGATACGTTTCGCACCGAGAGCGAACTCATGCGCTATCTGACCCTGACCCTCTGGATCGTAAAGCCCGATTCCCGTCTGCGCCAGTCGGAGCCTCGCTCCATCCCTCGCGCAGGCGGGCCGGGAAGACCGTCACGTCCGCGAACGGCGCCTGGCAGGAGCCGGCGTCCGCGCCGCCGGCGAGCCACCTTCGATCTGCGCGCGCAGCGCGGCATTTTCCGCCGCAATCTCCTCGTACGGTCGCGGGGTTTCGATTCCGGGACGGGCGGCCGCTGACGCCGCGCCGACAGCTTCCGAATACTTCAGGTAGGTATCGATCGAGGCCACGACGACGCGCGCTTCGACGGTGATCAGGTCGATCCCGACGAGGGACACGCGAACCCAGGCATCGATCACAATTCCTTTGTCGAGTACTCGGTCGAGGACGTCAATAAGACTTGTCCCGCCCGCTGCTCGTTCGACGGCCATCGTGAAAGCTCCTCTTCAGTTCCGTACCGAGTTATTCCGCCTATTCCGTCCTCGAGGACGCGATCGCGCGCGCGCGGCGGCCCGAGGCTCGCGTCAGCGACGCCAGCTTGCGCTCGAGCAGCCGCAGCTGCTCTCGAAGTTCAAGGTTTTCCTGCATCACCTGCTCGCGTCCCGGCGAGAGGTGACGGTCGTACTTCCACCAGTCGAGGCCGATCTCCTCCGCCTTGTCGATCGAGCAGATCATGAGACGGATGCGGATGGTCAGGAGCTCGACCTCGGCGAGCGATACCTTGATGTCGCCGGCGACGACCAGCCCTTTGTCCAGTACACGGTCGAGCACGTCGACCAGACCGGTATGTCCCCGGCTCTGACTAGTAAAGTCCGGCATGCGGAGAAAAATGCGCGCGCTGAGTTTTGGGCACGCAACAGTACTCTTTGTCCGGGACCGCCGTGAAGCAGCCGGCTGCGTGCGGCGCGCGGCACGCGAAGCTCGCGCGAACCGCCGAAGTATAGCTCGCGCGTAGATGCTCCTCAACCGCGGTTCGGGATCTTTTTTTGCGATCCGGGTCGAACAAGCTCGACCATAACGCCATCTTCGCGAGCCAAACTGATGCGCCGCGAGTCGCGCTACACTGGCCGCCTCAATGCCTCGTGGGTTGGCTCCCCTACGCCTTCCGCTCCTCCTCGCCATCACCATCAGCGTCGTCTCGGCAAGACCGGCTGCGGCTCAGGCGCCCCGCGATCTCCGGCTCATGCCGCTCGAAGACCTGATGCAGATCGACGTGACCGCCGCGTCGCGCCGGCCCGAACCCGTCGGCACGACCGGAGCGGCCGTCTCAGTGATCACGTCCGACGAAATTCGCCGCAGCGGCCTCACCACGATTGGCGACATCCTGCAACTCGCCGACGGCCTGCACGTGGCCCGTGCGAACAATGGGTCGTGGAGCGTCGGGGCACGCGGCTTCAACGGCGCGACGCCGAACAAGCTGCTGGTGATGATCGACGGGCGGACGATGAACTCGTCGATCTACACCGGCGTGTTCTGGAACGTGCTCGATTACGTGCTCGAAGACATCGAACGGATCGAGGTGCTGCGCGGGCCCGGCGCTGCGCTGTGGGGCGCCAACGCGGTGAACGGCGTCGTCAACATCATTACCAAGCACACCCGCGATACACAGGGCACCTACGGCCTGGCGTCGACCGGGCCGCAGGATCCGGCGCTCGGCACCGTCCGGTACGGGGGCAAAGCGGGCGCGTCGACGTGGCGTGCGTACGGCAAGTTCGCGATGACCGACGATCAGCGGCTGGCGAGCGGCGCCGAGGCCGGCGATGCGCGTCAGCGGGGCCAGGCGGGGTTCCGCATGGACGGCGGGGCGGCGCAAACCGGCACCTGGATGCTCAAGGGCGACGCGTTCCACAGCAGCGACAGTTTTCTGAATCGGCCCGACGGCGAATACACCGAGCTCGGGCTGCAGGCGAAATGGTCGAAGCCGACAACGGCGACCTCGCGCCTCGACCTGCAGTCGTTCTACCGCCGTGAATATCGCCGCGTGCCGGAGTCACTCACCCACCACGTCAACGTGTTCGACCTCGACGCCCAGCACTCGTCGATCTGGCGCACGCGGCATGCACTGATTTTCGGCGGCGACTTCCGCGTCAGCGCCGATGGCACCGAGGGCACGCCCGCCCTCAGCTTCGATCCGGCCAACCGCACCTATGTGCTCACCAGCGTGTTCGCGCAGGACGACATTGCCGTCAAAGCCGATCGCACCTACGTGACGCTCGGGGCCAAGTACGAGCACAACGCGTTCAGCGGCGGGGCGCTGCAGCCGAGCATCCGCGCGCGCATGCTCCTGCCGCGCAATCAGACGGTGTGGGGCGCCTTGTCGCACGCGATTCGACGGCCGACCCGCATCGAGGTCGACACCATCGCCCACTCGCCGTCGGGCGCCGTGTCGTTCCTGGGCAACGAGGATTTCGAGCCCGAATCGCTCATCGCCACCGAGCTCGGGTATCGCGCGCAACCGCTCGCCCAGCTCTCGGCCGAGATCACTCTCTTCCGGCACGACTACGACAAGCTGCGCAGCCAGGAGGCGCCGCTCCTGCCGACTGGGCCGCTCGTGTTCGGCAACACCCTCGAGGGCCAGTCGAAGGGCGTCGAGATGGGCGTCACGGTGCAGCCAGCGGCATGGTGGCGGGCGCACGTGAGCTACACGCTCATGGATATCGACATCGAGCGCAAGCCGGGCAGCCGGGATGTGAGCGGCGGCGCCAGCGAAGCCAACGATCCGGACCACCTGTTCGGCGCGAAGGTGTCGTTCGATCTGCCGCGCAACCTCGAGCTCGACGCGATGCTGAGGAATGTCGGCGAGCTGCAGCCGCGCCGGGTTCCGGGCTACACCGAGCTGAACGTGCGCCTCGGGTGGCATCCGACACGCCGCACCGAGTTGTGGATCGCCGGACAGGATCTGCTGCACAGCCAGCACCCGGAGCTGGGTGTGGTGTCGCCGACACGGGTTGAATTCGAGCGCGCCATCCGGATCGGTGCGCAATTCCGGTTGCCATGAACGTGCTGGAGAGCTGGTCGTAGATGCGGTTCCGGCCTCACTTCGCCGCGTTTCTCCTGCTGCTGTCCGCCGCGGCAGGGGCGCAGGGCGTACCGCTCGAATATCGCGTCAAAGCCGCGTATCTCTACAACTTCGTCAAGTTCGTCGAGTGGCCGGCGGGAGCCGGCGCCGGTCCTCTCGTGATTTGCGTCGCCGGCCGCAATCCGTTCGGCGACGTGCTCAATGAAACCGTGCAGGGCGAAACGGTCAACGGCCGTCCGCTCGAAACGCGCGTCGTCCTCGAGCCGGACCCCGCGTGCCGCGTCTTGTTCATTCCCCAGGGCGCCGCCGCCGCCACCTACCTGCGGGCGACGCGCGGGACACCGACCCTCACCATCGGCGAAGCCCGCGACTTCATCGCGCAGGGCGGCATCGTCAACTTCCTCGTCGAGAACGGCAACGTGCGGTTCGAGATCGATGCCGAGGCGGCGGAACGCGGCAACCTCAAGATCAGCTCACGCCTGCTGCGGCTGGCGCGCGTGCCCGAGCGTCGATAATGCGATTCCGCGATCGGCCGATCCGCCGGAAGCTGCTGCTGATGACGCTCACGTCGAGCGCGGTGGCGCTGGTCCTCGCGAGCGGTGGATTCCTGGCGTGGGACGTCGTGCAGTTCCGATCGGAGATCCGCACCGACATGCTCGCGCAGGCACGCATCGTCGGCGAGAACGTCGGACCGGCGATCACCTTCAGCGACGAGCGCGCGGCGATCGAGAACCTCGCCGTTCTGCAGCTTCGGCCGCACGTCCGGATGGCCTGCCTCTACGATCGGAACGGCAGCCTGTTCGGCGCCTACACCCGCGACACGACGGCGGTATGCCCCGCACAGCCCCCGACCGAGACGCGCTTCGGTTGGGACGCCTTCGACGTCATCTGGCCCGTGCAATCGAACGTCGGCGTCGCCGACTCGGCCCGCGATCGCGTCGGCGTTCTGTACATCGGCCGTGAGCTCGAAGACGTCTACGCGCGTTTGCGCATCGGCGGCGCGACGATGGTTGGATTGCTGCTCGTGGCGATCGGCGCCGCGTTTCTGATTGCGTCGCGAATGCAGCGGGCGATCGCGTCGCCGCTGCTGCAGCTGGCCGACACCGCCCGGACGATTTCGACCACCCGCGACTACTCGCTGCGGGCGTCGCGGACATCCGGCGACGAGGTCGGCGTGGTGGTTGGCGCCTTCAACGACATGCTGGACCACATCGCCGAACGCACCGCGGAGCTCTCGAAAGCGAACAGCGGCCTCGAACGCGAGATCGAGGAGCGGCGGCGGATCGAGGACGAACGCACGGCGGCGCTCCAGCGTGAACGCGAGGCCAACCGCCTGAAGGACGAGTTCCTGGCGACGCTGTCGCACGAGCTCCGCACGCCGCTCAACGCGGTGCTCGGCTGGACCCGCGTGCTGCGCACCGCACGGGTGGAGCCCACCACTGCCGAACGAGCTCTCGAGAGCATCGAGCGCAATGCCCGCGCGCAGGCGCGGCTGGTCGAAGACCTCCTCGAGATCTCCCGAATCGTGACCGGCCGGCTGCGGCTGCAGGTCCGCGATGCGGACCTCGCAGCGATCATCGAAGCCTCGGTGGAGGTGGTGATGCCGGCGGCCGCCGCGAAACGGCTGCACGTGGCGGTGAACATCGATGCCCGTCCCGCGCTCACCATCGGCGATCCCGATCGCCTGCAGCAGGTCGTGTGGAATCTGCTGTCGAACGCCATCAAGTTCACCGCACCAGAGGGGCGCGTGTGGATCACGCTCGAACGGCGCGACGCGTATCACCTGTCGGTGCGCGACACCGGCCTCGGCATCGATGCGCGGTTCCTGCCCCACGTGTTCGAGCCGTTCCGCCAGGCCGACGGCACGGCCAGCCGCGAGCACGGCGGCCTCGGGCTCGGCCTCGCCATCGCCAAGCAGCTCGTCGAGCTGCACGGCGGCACGATTCAAGTATTCAGCGAGGGCAAAGGCCGCGGCGCCACCTTCACCGTGGTGCTGCCGTCGATGGTGAGCACCCCCGAGCACGTGCAGCGCAGTCTCATTTCCCCCGCCGCCCTGCCGCCGCCGGTCATCGATGGCGAGCTCCTGCGCGACGTCAGGATTCTCGTGGTGGACGATGAAGACGACGCGCGGCTGCTGGTGTCGACGGCGTTGTCGCAGTACGGGGCCAGCGTGACGCCGGTCGCGAGCGCCGCGGAAGCCATGGCGGTCGTCGAAAAGCGGCTGCCCGATATCCTCGTCAGCGATATCGGCATGCCCGGCGAGGACGGCTTCTCGTTGATCAGGCGCGTACGCGAAGCCTCTGAAGGCGAGGCCACGGTGCCGGCCGTCGCGCTGACGGCGTACGCGTCGGAGCGCGATCGGGCGGTGGCACTCGCGGCCGGATTTCATGCGCACGTGGCGAAACCGTTCGAGCCATCAGAGCTCGCCACGCTCGTCGCGAAGCTACACAGGGGGAAGTAGAAAGTAAAAAGTGGAAAGTGGAAAGTAAGTGGAAAGTACTCGGCGCTACTTCCAGCTTACTTTTCACTTTCCACTTTCAACTTTCAACTTGTAGCATAGGAGTCCGTGGCGACTCAGTGTTCATTCGACGTTACCTCCAACGTCGACCTCCAGGAAGTCGACAACGCGCTGAACCAGGCACGCAAGGAAGTGGCGCAGCGGTACGACTTCAAAGGCGCGAAGGCCTCGATCGATTTCGACCCGAAGGAGTCGAAACTCGTGCTCGCGGCCGACGACGAATTCAAGCTGAATGCGCTCTGGGAGATCGTGCAGACGCGCCTGGTCCGTCGCAACGTGCCGGTCAAGAACCTCACCCGCGGCGCAGCGATTCCCGCCGCCAACAGTACCGTGCGCCAGGAGATCGCGCTCCAGCAGGGCATCCCCACCGAAGCCGCCAAAGACATCGTCAAGTTCCTGAAGGACTCGAAGATGAAGAAGGTGCAGGCGTCGATTCAGGGAGATCAGCTGCGCGTGAGCTCGGCGTCGAAAGACGATCTGCAGGAAGTGATGCGGGTGCTGCGCGAGAAGGATTTCGGCGTCGCCCTTCAGTTCGGCAACTACCGCGGATAAATCGTTCGAATCGTTCGAACCGTTCGAACCGTTCGATTCGTTCGGCCGAACGACTGCCGGCCATCGGCCGTGCTCAATTGGCGCCCGTCGATCTTTACGGCCGTGCAGGAGCAACTCGGCCTCAAGCTCGAGTCGCAGCGAGCTCCGGTTGAGGTTCTCGTCATCGAGAGCGTCGACCACCCCACGGTTGATTAGAACGATTCGAACGAGCTATTTCTTCTTCTTTTCCTCCCAGATCACTTCCGTTTCGCCGTTGGGCGCGAGTGTCAGGATCGCGTTGGCCACCCGGTCGGTCCGTGTCTCGAATGGCATCACGACTTCATACATGATTTCCTTCTGACCGGCGCTCCGCAGTTCGTACTGAATGTGATGCCGGCGAAGGACCGTTTCGACGTCGCCTCGCAGCGCGGCCGGGTCGGCGGTGTTGATTTTCAAGTCGAAGGTCTTGGTCCGTTCGGGCTCCAGCGACTCGACCACCCAGAGCACGCCCAGGATGAAGAGCGCCGCAAACGCCGCCAAACCATACAGTTCGACGCCACAGGCGAGGCCCAAGCTGAGCGTCGCCAGCATGACCACCGCGTCCTTGGGATCGTCGATCTTGGCGCGATAACGAATCAGGTTCGCGGCGCCGACGATGCCGAACGCGCGCGCGAGGCTGGCGCCAACGATGAGCATGACCACGGCGCCGACGACGCCAAGGATGATCTGCGTTTGAATGACCGGCGCCGACCGAGGCGGCGTGCCTCGCCGGCGAGGCCGGAAGGCCAATAGTGCACCCATCGCCGTCGCCAGCGGCAGCGCGAGAAGCGACCGGGCGATCATCGCCGCGTGTACTTCCAGCACGTCGGGAATGTAATGGGAGAGCGTCGCCGGCAAACCCGCGTCGAACATGGATGACCTCGTCAGCAAAGGACGGGCCAGCTTACCGATGAGCCCGAGCAGGTTGGCACCAGCTTTGTTGATACCCAACCGCCCATGCGATCCTCAACCGTTCCGACCGCGACCTACCGTCTCCAGCTGAACGCCTCCTTCCCCTTCGACTCGGCGATCGCCATCGTCGACTACCTCGCGGCGCTGGGCATCTCGCACTGCTACACCTCCAACTACCTCACGGCGGTGCCGGGGAGTACTCACGGTTACGACGTCGCCGATCCCACGCAGCTCAATCCGGAGATTGGCGATGAAGCCACCTATCTCCGATGGGTCGCCGCGCTGCGCGAGCGAGGCATGGGACACCTGATGGATCTCGTGCCGAATCACATGGGCATCGCCAAGTCGGCGAACCCGTGGTGGCAGGACGTGCTCGAGAACGGCGAGAGCTCGCGCTATGCCGACGTCTTCGACATCGACTGGCGTCCGCTGAAGCCAGAGCTCGAACACAAGGTGCTGCTGCCGGTGCTCGGTGACGTGTATGGCGCGGTGCTCGAGCGCCAGGAGATTCGTCTCGAGTACACCGGAGGCGCGTTCCAGGTCCGCTATTTCGAGCAGGTGTTTCCGATCGCCCCCGGCACCTACGATCGCGTGCTGAGCACGGGCGCCGACGCCTTGCTCGATGACATCGGCGCCGACACCGAGGAGGGCAGCGAGTTCCTCAGCATCCTCACCGCGATCCGCCACCTGCCGGGGCGGAACGTCGTCGACCCGCAGCTCAAGGCGGAGCGCTATCGCGAGAAGGAAGTGATCAAACGCCGGCTCGCGGCGCTGACCAGGCGCTCGCGACCCGTGCTCGAGCACGTACAGCGTGCCATCACGGCGATGAACGGCACCGCGGGCCAGCCCCGCACTTTCGATCGGCTCGACGAGCTGCTGTCGGCGCAGCCCTATCGACTCTCGTACTGGCGCGTCGCCGCCGAGGAGATCAACTACCGGCGCTTCTTCGACATCAACGAGCTGGCGGCGATTCGCATGGAGGATCCGTCGGTCTTCGCCCGCGCGCACGCGTACGCCTTCGATCTGCTGGCACGCGGCGCCATCGACGGATTCCGCATCGATCACGTCGACGGCCTCTACGACCCCGCGGACTATCTCCAGCGTCTCCAGACGCGCGCGCGAGAGCTGCGCCCCGACATGTTCACCGGCGAGCGTCCGCTGTACGTCGTGGTCGAGAAGATCCTCGCCGCCGGCGAGGCGCTCCCCGACTGGCCGGTGGCCGGCACCACCGGGTACGACTTCCTGGTCGCACTGAACGGGCTGTTCGTCGACGAGCGTAACGAGCGCGCGGTCAACAGCGCCTACGAGCAGTTCACGCGCCTGCGGGTGCCCTATCGCGAGATTGCCTATCGAGGAAAACAGCTGATCCTGCGTGTGAGCATGGCCAGCGAGCTGAACGTGCTCGCGCATCGGCTCAACCGCTTCTCCGAACGCAGCCGGCACTATCGAGACTTCACGCTCAACAGCCTGAATCAGGCGATGCGCGAGATCATCGCCTGCTTCCCCGTCTACCGAACCTATGTGAACCGGCGCGACCGGTCGGTGAGCGCCCGCGACCGGGCCTACATCAACAGCGCGGTTCGCGAGGCCAAGCGGCGCAATCCCAACCGGCCGGCGGCGGTGTACGACTTCATTCGCGATCTGCTGTTGAAGCGCGCCGACTTCATTCCCGATCCCGGCGACCACATGGACCTGGTGGCCAAGTTCCAGCAGCTGACCAGTCCGGTGACCGCGAAGGGCATCGAAGACACCGCGCTCTACATCTACAACCGGCTCGCTTCGATGAACGAGGTCGGCGGCGAGCCCGATCACTTCGGCATGGCGCCCGCCGACCTTCATACGCTCATGACCGAGCGCGCGCGGCGCTGGCCGCACGGCCTGTCGGCCACGTCCACGCACGACACCAAGCGGAGCGAAGACGTGCGCGCGCGGCTCAACGTCCTGTCGGAGCTGCCGGGCGCGTGGAAACCGGCGGCGCAGCGATGGGCGCGCATCAACCGCCACGCGCGGTCGATGGTCAACGGGCAGTCGTATCCGAGCCGCAACGAGGAGTACCTGTTCTACCAGACGCTGGTGGGATCGTGGCCCCTCACGCCGATGGACACACCCGCGCTGGCCGAGTACCAGCGCCGCGTCGCCACCTACATGCTCAAGGCGATGCGTGAGTCGAAGGTGTTCACGAGCTGGATCAACCCGAGCGAGCCGCACGAGCAGGCGATGACGCGGTTCGTGGAGTCGGTGCTGTCGCCGGACAACACTGCGTTCCTCGACGACTTCCTCGAATTCCAGCGCCGGGTCGCGCACTACGGGATCTACAATTCCCTCGCGCAGCTGACAGTGAAGATCGGCGCGCCGGGTGTGCCCGACTTCTATCAGGGAACGGAGCTGTGGGATCTGAGCCTGGTCGACCCCGACAATCGCCGCCCGGTTGATTACGATCGGCGCCAGAAGCTGCTCACCGAGCTCGAATGCGCAGTGGCCCGCCGGGGACCGGCGGCAGTGGCCGCGGAACTGATGGCGTCACCCACGGACGACCGGCTCAAACTGTTTACGACGATGATGATGCTGCGGCTCAGACGCGAACACCACGAGCTGTTTGCCGACGGCGGCTATGAAGCGGTCGCCGTCGAAGGCGCGCGTCGCGAGCACGTGTTCGCGTTCGCGCGCGTCCACGGCCCACGGCATGTCATCGTCGCCGTCCCCCGGTTGGTGGCCTCGCTCGTGCCAGACGCCGACGTCTCGCCGACCGGCGAGCGGGTGTGGGGCGATACCCGTCTGATCCTGCCGCCAATCGCGGCTGGCTCGCTGCGCGGCTACCACCACGCACTCACGCGCCAGTACATCGAGATCGATCGGCGCGACGGCGGGGCGTCGGTGCGCGCCGCACAGGTGTTCGAGACGATGCCGGTCGCGGTCCTCGAGGCATCGTAGCGTGGGCTGGACGCTGATCGGCATCGGCTTCATCGTCTGGCTCGCTCTCGTCCTGCTCTTCACGCCTCGCATCGACTACCACGTCACCACGCCGCTCCGGCCCGACGAGGACGACTTCCTGCACGTCATCCAGTCGACCTGTCAGGCGACGATCCATCGCAACAACGCCGTGGACATCTTCACCAACGGCTCGCAGTTCTATCCGGCCATGCGCGACGCCATCCGTGGCGCGACTTCGTCGATCAACATGGAGGCGTACATCTTCCGGCCGGGAGAAGTGGTCGAGATGCTCATCGAGGCGATGGCGGAACGCGCCGCCGCCGGCGTCGAAGTGCGCCTGGTGCTCGATGCCATCGGCAGTGCGCGGCTGGGCAAAAGCCGGATCCGCCGCCTCACCGATGCCGGCGGTCACGTGCAGTTCTACCAGTCGATTCGCTGGTACCGGCTGCATCGCCTGAACAATCGGACGCACCGGGAACTGCTGGTCGTCGATGGGGCCATCGCCTTCACCGGCGGAGCGGGTGCCGCCGACTGGTGGCTCAAGCCGATCGGCAAGTCACCCGCGTGGCGCGACACCATGGCGCGCATCGAAGGGCCGATCGTCGCGGCGTTGCAGGGGGTATTCGCCGAGAACTGGCTCGAGTGCTGCGGCGAGATTCTCACCGCCCCGCGGCACTGGCCCCAGCTGCAGCCACGCGGCTCGGTCGAAGCAATGCTGGTCAAGAGCTCGCCCTCCGATCGCGCGACGTCGTCACGGGTAGTGTTCCAGATGCTGATCGAAGGCGCCCTGGCCCGAATCGACATCTGCACGCCGTACTTCCTGCCGGATCGTGCACTACGCCGCTCGCTGGTCCGCGCGGCACAACGGGGCGTGCGGGTGCGGGTCATCGTGCCCGGGCGGATGACCGATCAGCGCCTGGTTCGCCTGGCGAGCCGCCGGATGTATCGCGAGCTGCTCGCGCACGGCATCGCCATCTACGAATACCGGCCGGCGATGACCCACGTCAAAGCGCTCATGGTCGATGACACATGGGCCGTTATTGGCACAACCAACGTCGACAACCGCTCGTTCGAGCACAACGACGAGGTCAACGTCGCCTTTCGCGAGAGCGGCGTGACCGAGCGCCTTCGCCGTGATTTCGAGGCCGATATCGCGTCAAGTGACGAAGTCACGCTCGACCGCTGGAATCAGCGCCCGGTTTTCGAGAAGTTGGTCGGGCCGGTCTGCTGGATTCTCGAGCGACAACAGTAGTTCGGGATCTGGCATCCCTGTTGCGATCGGCTGCGACCAGGAGTCAGAACCATGCGGACCCGCCTCATCGCCCTCACCGCCGGAGTCGCCCTCGCTCTTGGCTGGCGTGTCGCCGCCGGACAGATCGTGGAGATTCGACTTCACGGGTACTACTACTCAGAGCCGGCGACGGTGCGAGTCACGGTGGCGGTGGAACCGAATCAGGCAAACCGCCTGTTGCGGGTTGAGGCGGACGGCGACCGACTCTTCCGCTCGACCGACACCGAGCTGGCCGGCGATGGCGAGAAGCGACTGCACGTCATCGAATTCAAGAACCTGCCGGCGGGCACCTATGAACTGACGGCGCAGGTACTCGCCAATGACGCCAGCGTGCGGGGACAGGCCACGCAGGAACTGCTGGTCAGCGGCATGGGTGGACGGTAGAGGAATCGCGAATCGGTTCTTTGGCTCAGTGGGACTTGTCGATCGCTGCCGTCCACTCGGCGATCTGTTCCTCGGTCATCGTGCCTCGCGGCTGCAGGCGCGCATCCTCGTAGCCCCATTCGTCGACGTCCACGAGGTATTGCCCGCGTGACAGGAGCGTGCCCTGACACACTTTGCTGTCGCGGGTCGGCACATCGAGCTCCGCCGCGAGACGGCCGAGCAGATCCTTCATCACCGCTGACGGGATCAGCGACCGTTCGCCGGGATAGATGAACCCGAAGAGAATCAGATGGCTGAGGAGCACGCGCCAGTTGCCGGCAAAGCGCGCGAGCAGCCGCTCCCAGTTCAAGAGGCCGCTGCAGTGGCGGAACAGATGCGCGACATCCGCGCCGTCGTAGCGCTCGCGCTCCATGATCATCGCCTTCGACCAGATCATTTCCTCCGCCGGGCAGAGCTTGACCGGCACGCCGAGCACTTCTTCGTCGACGGCGTGAGCGAACCACTCGTCGTCGACGAGGGCCACGGCGTTTCCGGAGCAGAAGATCACGTCGATGAACTTGTCGCCATGGTGCGCCTTGGCCAGCCAGTGGCTGAAGGCGATCTCGGTTTTGAAGCCGGCTTCCCTGAGCGTCGCGAGGATGCGATCGACATCGCGTGCGCGGACGAAGATGTCGAAATCCTTCGTCGTCCGTGAGATTCCCGCGTAGTACTGAAACGCGTAGGTGCCGCCCACCATGTAGGGCACACCGCTACGGTTGAGCATCTCGAGCGAGGTCTTGTAGAGCTCGGCCTTGTCGGGCGTCGTCAACGGATGGGTGAGTGCCTGCGCCACAGCTGTTGTACCTGATGCTCGCGTCAAGCAGGATTTACGCCGTCTTCACGACGGGCTCGGCGAGCGCGGATGATGACGGCATCGGCACCGCCGTGTCGGGGGTGATCGGCAGGTCGAAAATCAGATACGGTGAGCGCGTGGGGTTGAGGCGCGCGAGCAGCGGCATGGCCACGTTGTACACCGGCACGCCGGTGGCCGTACGTCCTTCGGGCGAACCGCGGTGGGCATGGCCATGAAACACGACGCTCACCCGGTAGCGGTTGATCGGTTCCTCGAGCCGGCTGGATCCCAGATACGGCAGGATCTCTGGCGGCTCGCCTTCGACCGTTCCGCGGATCGGCGAGTAATGCAGCACGGCGACACGCTGCGGCGTGCGCAACCGCGCCAGCGCTGATTCCAGCTTCAAGGTTTCGTCTACGGCTTCCTGGACGAACGACTTGATCGCCCGCTCGCCCCAGGGTCCCAACGCGCCGCGGCCGAAGCCGCCGCAGAAACCTTTCACGCCGGCGAAGCCGACGCCATGGACCTCCGTGACTTCGCCGTCGAGCACGGTGACGCCGGCATCGGCGAGCACCTGCCGGATCTCGCCCTCGCTGCCGCTCTCGAAATCGTGATTGCCGAGCACGGCGATGACCGGCACGTTGATGGACGCGGTGAGCTCGCGCGCCAGCACGCGCGCTTCCTCGGGCAGCCCGTAGTCGGTGAAATCACCGCAGAGCACCAGCACGTCGGCGCTGGTGCTGATTTGTTGAAAGATTGGCTGAAACTTCCCCTGCGAGCTCTTCGAGACGTGCAAATCGCCAATCGCGGCAATTCGCAGATGAGTTCGGGGCGTGCTCACTCGCTCGGCCATGGCGTTCACCTGTTTCAAACGCAGGGCCAGAACACGAAAAACCCCAGACCCTGCCACAGAGTCTGGGGTGTCGGGAGCAATTGGAATAGCTCAGCCGCGTCGGCGCGGGCCGGCTCGCTGCTGCAGTTGCTGCGCCCGGGCTTCGCGCTCGGCCTGCAGCTTCTTCGCCTGCGCCTGCTGTTCTGCATTCAGCACGGCCCAGGTTTCGCTGTAAACGTGCGCCTGCACGATCGCCGCGGCGGTCTGCGCCTCGGCGAGGGCCTGCGTGGTCGAGCGGATCAAGCCTTCGTCCACCGGCACGGTCTCCACCGCCTTGTGCTGCGCGTCCATGGCGGCCCGCACCTGCAGTTCGGCCTGACGGATCTCGTCGCGATGGCGCTCGCGGATGTCCTTGATCTGTTGCTGCTGCGACTCGTCCAGGTTCAGCGCGCCGAGTGCGAGGCCGGCGCCGAACCCGGGACCGCCCGGTCCGCGGCCTGGACCACCGCCCCTCGGCGCCTGCGCATACGCCGCGCCGCTGGCCAGCAGCCCCGCCACGACGGCACCGGCTGTAAGGTAACGAGCTCGATTCATGTCTTTTGCCTCCAAGTAGTTCTCTTTCCTTCTTGGCTCATTGGACGATACATCGATGTCGCCCTCGCGGCTACTCTGTGAAACATATGTGACAGCTGGATCAAGTCCCAACTGGATTCACAACCAACTCCCAACTCCCAATTGGGAGTTGGTCAATCGTCAGCAGTTGGAAGCTGGAAGTTGAGCGATCTCATTCGTACCGAAGCGCATCGATCGGATCGAGCGACGCCGCCTTGCGGGCGGGATAAAACCCGAAGAACACGCCCGTGGCCGCCGCGACGCCAAATGACAGCAGCACCGACTGCGGTGTTACCACGGTCGACCACTGCATCACCTGGCTGACCGCGTATGAGCACCCGAGTCCGAGCAGGATGCCGATGACGCCACCGGCCAGGCTCAGCACGATCGCCTCGACCAGAAACTGCGTCAACACGTCGAGATCACGCGCTCCCACTGAGAGCCGCAAACCGATCTCCCGCGTGCGCTCCGTCACCGATACCAGCATGATGTTCATGATGCCGATGCCGCCGACCAATAGCGACACCGCGGCGATGCCGGCCAGCAGATACGTCATCGTATCGGTCGTCGACGTCAGCATCGTCGTCATCTCGGTCTGCGTGCGCACCATGAAATCGTCGTCGGTCCCCGCGTCGAGATGATGTCGTGCCCTGAGTACGCCAGTCACTTCGTCCGAGAGCGTCGCGAGCGACACGCCGTCGAGCGCGGAGATGGTGATCCCGGTGATGTGCTGCACGCCAAGCAGTTTCTTCTGCACCGTCGTGAACGGCGCGATGGCCACGTCGTCCTGGTCGGGCCCCATCGCCGCCTGGCCTTTCCGCGTCAGCACGCCGGCCACGCGAAACGGCTGGTTCTTGATGCGCACGGTCTGCCCCGTCGGATCGACGCCGGGGCCGAACAGCTGGTCTCGCGTCGCCGCTCCCAGCACCACCACCTTCGCGGACGACGCGACGTCGGCGCTCGTGAAGAAGCTGCCGAACTCCATCGGCCATGAGCGGATGTCGGGCAACTGTTCGTTGAAGCCCTGCACCTGCGTGTTCCAGTTGGCGGTCTCGGCGACGAGCTGCACGCGCGTGTTCAGGCCGGGCGACAGGTAGCGGATGCCCGGCACCTCACGGCGAATCGCCTCGGCATCTGCGTCGGTCAGCGTCGTCACCGCGCCCTGGCCCTGGCGAACCGGACCGAACGCGCCGGACCCGGCGTTCACCATGACGATGTTCGAGCCGGCGCTGCGAATCTGCGTTTCGATAGACGTACGCGCGCCGGTGCCGATCGCCACCATTACGATCACCGCGGCCACGCCGATGATCATCCCGAGCGCGGTGAGCGCCGTTCGCATGGCGTTGCGCCGGAGAGCCTTGGCGGCGACCACAAAGGTCATGAGCAATGACATGGGATCCTCATGCCGCGCTTTCCTGCGGGATGCGGGTGATCTCCACCGCTGCGCTGCGACGCACGTCTACTGCGTGATCGCTGCGGACAAGGCCGTCGCGGAACGCGACGATGCGCGTACCGTATTCGGCGATGTCCGGCTCGTGCGTCACGAGCACGATCGTCAGGCCGCGTTCGGCGTTGAGCCGCTGGAAGATGCCCATGACCTCGATGCTCGTGCGGGTGTCGAGATTGCCGGTGGGCTCATCGGCGAGCAGCAGCTTCGGCCGATTCACCAGCGCACGCGCGATCGCCACGCGCTGCTGCTGACCGCCCGACAACTGGTTCGGGTGATGATGCAGGCGATCGCCGAGGCCGACCGCCTGGAGCGCTTCGACGGCGCGCTGGTGCCGCTCTCGTCCGCTGATGCCGCCCGCGTAGAGGAGCGGCAGCTCGACGTTCTCGACCGCGCTCGTGCGCGGCAGGAGGTTGAAACCCTGAAACACGAAGCCGATCGTCGTGTTGCGCACGCGCGACAGCGCCCGCTTCGGCGTCGCGGCCACGTCGTGCCCATCGAGCAGATAGGCACCAGACGAAGGGCGATCGAGGCAGCCGAGCAGATGCATGAACGTCGACTTGCCGGAACCCGAAGGCCCCGTGAGCGCCACGAACTCACCGGCGCCGACGTCGAGCGTGATCCCGCGCAGCGCCCGGACCTTCATCTCGCCAAGGTCGTAGGTCTTGGTGAGATCGCGCACCGAGATCAGCGCGCTCATCGTCCACCGCCCTGCCGGCCCTGCCCGCCCTGACCGCCGAAGCGTCCCCGCTGCGGGATCAACGGCGAGCTCGTGGGTGGCGCGGAAGCTTGCGTCTGGGCGACCGCCGCCGTCACTACCTGGGCGCCCTCGGACAGCGCGCCGTCGACGATCGCGGTCATGGTGCCATCGCTGACACCGGGCTGCACGCGCACAGGCGCGAGCTGGCCATTGGCCAGCACGAACACACGTCCACCGATTTCAGCGCGCGGGCCGGGGTCGGCACTGCCGTTGCGCGCCGACCCGCCACCAGGTCTGAAGCGCAATGCCGCGCTCGGCACGCGCAAGACGTCATCGGCGCGCGCGATCTCAACGGTCACGTTGGCCGTCATCCCGGGTTTCAGCTTGAGCTCCTGGTTCGGCACCTCGATCACGGTGATGTAGCTCACGACGTTGGAGTCGACCTTCGGCTCGAGACGGACCTGCGCGACACGACCGCTGAACTCGTCGGCAGGATACGCATCGACCTTGAACGTGACCGGCTGCCCGACCGCGATGCGGCCGATGTCCGCTTCGTCGATGCTCGCGTTGACCTGCATCTCGCGAAGATCCTTGGCGATCACGAAGAGCGTCGGCGCCTGCATGCTCGCGGCGACGGTCTGGCCCACGTCGACGCTGCGTGAAATCACCACGCCGTCGATCGGCGAGGTGATCACCGCGTGCGCGAGGTTCACCTGGTTCTGGCTGAGGCCGGCGCGGGCTTGCGCGACCTGCGCCTCGGCCGACTTGACCGCTGCTTCCGCCTGGCGCGCGTTGGCCTCGGCCGTCTCGAGGTCGGTGCGCGGAATGAGCTGCTGGGCCCACAGCTCCTTCGCCCGGCGCAGCTTCGTCGCGGTGTCTTCGACATCAACGCGCGCGCGTTCGGCATCGGCCTCGAGCCTGGAAAGCGACGCGCGGGCCTGTTCGACCTGCGTCTGCAGCAGGGATGGCTCGAGCTCGGCGATCACCTGACCCTGTTTCACGCGCGAGTTGTAGTCGGCGTGGAGCGCTTTGATCGTGCCTGAGATCTGCGTCCCCACCTGAACGGTGGTCACCGCGGCCAGTGTGCCGGTCGCCTCGACCTTCTGCACCACCTCACCACGGGTGGCTGTTGCGGTGACATAGCGTGGTGCGTCGCCCTTTTCGGTGCGGTAATACGCGGCGGCTGTCACCGTTACGGCCGCGACAACACCAACGATGAGCAGTAATCTCTTCGTCATGCTTTATTGGACGGCGGCTCGATGACCGGGCCGTGGCGGAGGTGTGAAGAACCTGAGCGACCCATGTCACGCTTTTGTCACCCCACGTCAGCTGCCGAATCGTTCACGCTGATCGTCTAAATGCAGGGACTGGCCTTTTGATGACCACAGCGTCTCGGCTGACCGCGGCGATTGCGACTGCGCTCACTGGCACAACCGTGTTCGTGGCGGCGGCCGTGCCTCAAGCGGGCTCGCCGCCGCGGGCGGATACCGCCGAGTGCCGCGTGAGCGGCCGTATCACCGGGGCCGGAACATCCCTGCCAGGCGTCACCGTCGCGGCCCGTTCCGGCGACGCGGTGCAGGCATCGACCTCGACCGACGTGACTGGCAGCTATGCGCTCAAGCTGCCGCCGGGCACGTTCCTGTTGTCCGCCGAGCTCACCGGATTCACGCCGGCGCGGCGCGAGATCTCGCTCGCGTCGGGCTCGTGTCAAGACACCTGGGATTCGACGTTGACCCTCGTGCCGCGCGGTGCCGCGCGCGCTGCAGAAGGAGCCGCGCGCGCTCGGGGACAGGGAGCCGGAGGCCGCGGCGCGCTCCAGCGGTTTCAAACGCTTGCCGTGACACCCGAAGCGGCAAGCGCGCTGGAGGCGACGACCAGCGATGCCGAAGGTCCGCAGCTGTTGTTGCCGCCAGGATTCGGATCGGAAGCGTCGGCAGATGCGATCGCCGTGAACGGCACCGACGCACGCGTCGATCGAGGCGCGCTCGGCGATCGGCTCGATGCCCTCAATCGGGGTGACTTCGCCGCGAACGCACCGCCGGATATTCAGGCAGCGCTGGAGGCGGCACTCGCCGGCGGCGGTGCGCCGGGTGGTCTCCCCTTTCCCGGCGGACGTCCGGGCGGACCGGGCGGATTCGCCGATGGCGGAGGGCCGCCAGGGCAGGACGGTCCCGGCGGACCGGGTGGACCGGGCGGCCCCGGGGGCGGCCGCGGCGGCTTCTTCATCGGCGGACGCGGCGGTCAACAACGCATGACCGCGACCGCCGACTACACCTTCGGCGGCTCCGTGCTCGACTCGGCGCCCTATCAACTGCGCAGCGACGTCGCCACGACGAAAAAGCCGTACACACGTCAGAATTTCGGGACCACCATCGGCGGCCCGCTGAAGATTCCCGGCGTGTACGACGGCACGCGACGCACTCAGTTCACCGTCACCTACAACGGCGGCCGCGGCAGCAATCTCTTCGATCAGTACGCCACCGTCCCGACCGAAGCCATGCGCGCCGGCGACTTCTCGACGCTCGGCGCCACGCTCGTCGATCCGGCGACCGGCGCGCCGTTCGCCGGCAATCAGATTCCCGACAGCCGCATCAGCGCGCAGTCACGCGCGCTGCTCGATTACATCCCGCTCCCCAATCTGTCGGGCGCCACGCGCAACTATCACTACTCGACGACCACCGCGTCCACGAACGACGCGGTCAACGTGCGGATCGCGCACAACTTCACGCCGAACGCCGGCGGCCGCGGCGGACGTCGCGGCGGCGGCGCGTTCGGCGGCGGCGGTGGTGGCGGTGGGCGAGGAGGACGCGG